>Ga0209754_1000293_pt1:25000-75077 | contig 75077 bp, 60 predicted proteins | sample MesohylBB_FD_187295 | JGI IMG/M metagenome (GOLD analysis project Ga0209754, IMG submission 187295) | Host-associated microbial community of the marine sponge Aplysina aerophoba from Gulf of Piran - sponge mesohyl, lysed by bead beating... | ecosystem: Host-associated > Porifera >...
ACATCCACCGCCTCGTGCCCGGCCGGACACTGATGCTGGGCGGCATCCGGATTCCGTACGAGGCCGGCCTGTCGGGCCACTCCGACGCCGACGTGCTGTTGCATGCCTTGATGAACGCACTCCTCGGAGCCATGGGCAAGGGCGACATCGGAACTCATTTTCCGGACACGGATTCGGATTTCGAGGGCGCTTCCAGCGCCGGCCTCCTTGCCCGCGTCCTTGAGATCATGCACGAGGCCGGCTTCGCCATCGTCAACGCCGACGTCACCGTCATCGCCCAGCGCCCTCGGCTGTCACCACACTTCGCCGACATGAGGACCAGCCTGGCTCGCCTCTTGGGGGTGTCCGAGGAGACGGTCAACGTCAAGGCCGGCACCATGGAAGGACTCGGCTCCATCGGGGAGGGCCGAGCCATGGCCGCGCTGGCGGTGGTCTTGCTGCACGGGAGTTAGCGGTCGTGTGGCGGGCTCTCTCCGGTTGCCAACCCGATAGGCGTCTTTTAGAATCCGTTCACCATCAACGTTAACCATCCATTGCGCGATTCGCTGCGCCGCGGCGGCCGGAACGGAAACTTGTCGACGGCGGCGGTGTCCGTCAAGGAGGGATCATGGCAGACGACGCGATCGAAGTCCTGTTGGAAGAGGGAAGGACCTTTCCGCCGCCGGACGAGTTCAGGCAGTCCGGAAACCTGAACGACCCCGGGGTGTGGGAAAAGGCCGACAAGGACCCCGAGGCATTCTGGGCCGAGCAGGCGCGGCAGCTTGACTGGTTCAAGACCTGGGACAAGGTGCTGGAGTGGGACTGCCCGTGGGCCAAGTGGTTCATCGGCGGCAAGCTCAACGTCTCCTACAACTGCCTCGACCGGCACGTGAAGACGGCGCGCAAGAACAAGGCCGCCATCATCTGGGAGGGAGAACCGGGAGACGAGCGGGTGCTGACCTACCGCGACGTCTGGCGCGAGGTGAACAAGTTCGCCAACGTGCTCAAGCAGCTCGGGGTGCGGAAGGGCGATCGGGTGGCCCTCTACCTCGGCATGGTGCCGGAGCTCCTGATCGCCATGCACGCGTGCAACCGCATCGGCGCGGTGCATAGCGTCGTGTTCGGCGGCTTCAGCGCCGAGTCCCTCAGCGACCGCATCAACGACGCCTCGGCCAAGGTGCTGGTCACCGGCGACGGCGGCTACCGGCGGGGCACGATCATCCCCTTGAAGAAGAACGCGGACGAGGCCGTCGAAAGCTCACCCTCCATCGAGAACGTGGTGGTGGTGGAGCGCGTGGGCGGCGAGTCCGGCGCTACCATGAAGGAGGGCAGGGACCATTGGTGGCACGAGCTGATGGCCGATGCGCCGCTGTGGTGCGAGCCGGAGCAGATGGACAGCGAAGACATGCTCTTCAGCCTCTACACCAGCGGCACCACCGGCAAGCCCAAGGGCATCGTCCACACCACCGCCGGCTACCTGTTGGGCGTCTACCTCGCCAACAAGTGGGTCTTCGACATGAAGGAGGACGACGTCTTCTGGTGTGCCGCGGACATCGGCTGGGTCACCGGCCATACGCACATCGTGTACGGGCCCATGGCCAATGGCGTGACCCAGGTGATGTACGAGGGTTCGCCGGACTGGCCGGACAAGGACCGCTTGTGGCGCATGGTGGAGAAGTACGGCGTGACCATCTTCCACACGGCGCCCACGGCCATTCGCACGTTCATGCGCTGGGGAACCGAGTTTCCGGCCGCCCACGATCTGAGCAGCCTGAGACTGCTGGGTTCGGTGGGAGAGCCCATCAACCCCGAGGCCTGGATGTGGTACCACGAGCACATCGGCCACGAGAAATGCCCGATCATGGACACTTGGTGGCAGACGGAGACGGGACACCCGCTGATCACTCCGTTCCCGGGCGTCACCACGCTCAAGCCCGCGTCCGCCACCAAGCCGTTCCCGGGCGTCGAGGCGGACGTCGTGGACGAGCAGGGCAACTCGGTGCCCCTGGGGGGCGGCGGCTACCTGGTGCTGAAGCGGCCCTGGCCGGCCATGTTGCGCACCGTGTTCAATGATCCGGACCGGTACGTGGAAACCTACTGGAGCCGCTTCCCGGGCATGTACTTCGCCGGCGACGGCGCCAAGCGCGACAAGGACGGCTACTTCTGGCTCCTGGGCCGGGTGGACGACGTCATGAACGTGTCCGGGCATCGGCTCAGCACCATGGAGGTGGAGAGCGCCCTGGTGGACCACCAGGCGGTGGCGGAGGCGGCGGTCATCGGCAAGCAGCACGAGGTGAAGGGGCAGGGCATCTGCGCCTTCGTGTCGCTCATCGCCGGCGTCGACAACACGCCGGAACTGGTCGATGAGCTGCGCGCCCACGTCGCCAAGAAGATCGGCGCCATCGCCCGGCCGGACGAGCTCTACTACGCCGCCGAGCTGCCCAAGACCCGGAGCGGCAAGATCATGCGCCGGTTGCTGCGCGACATCGCCGACGGCAAGGCGCTGGGGGACACCACCACCCTGGCGGACCCGACGGTGGTGGCGAAGCTCAAGGAGCAGTACGAGGACGAGTGATCACCCGAATACCCTGAAGTACATCTCGGCCAGGGCCGGTTCCATGACGGCGGCGTCCTGCATTTCCTTGCGGATGGCCGGTCGCAGTGGGTCATAGAGGCGGTTGACCTCGGCCAGGACCGTCGATTCGTCCATTTTCGTGAGGCGACCGCCTTCCACGACCACCTCTCCGTTTACCAGCACCGTGTCCACGGAGCTGCCGTTCTCGCAGAACACGAGCTGCGTGATCACGTCGTTCAGCGGCGTGAACGCGGGCGTGTCGCGTTTCAGGAGCACGATGTCGGCGAGGCGCCCGGGTTCCAGGACGCCGCAGTCGAGGCCGAAGGCGCGGGCGCCCCAGCGAGTGGTCATGGACAGGGCCTGGCGGGCGGTGATCCAGTGGTTGAAGTCGTGGTCGCGGGTGTTGTGGATCAGCGCGGCCAAGCGCATGGCGTCGAACATGTTCTGGTTGTCGTTGGAGCAGGCACCGTCGGCGCCCAGAGCCACGCGGCCGCCCGCGGCCAGAAAGTGGGGGACCGGCGCCATCCCGCTTCCCAGCCGCAGGTTGCTGGCGGGGTTGTGCACCGGCGTCGCGCCCCGATCCACGATGATCTCCACGTCCTCCGGTTCGATCCACAACGAGTGGGCGGTGGACAGGTTGGGCCTGACGATCCCAAGGTCGTCCAGATGCTTCAACAGGGTGGTGCCGTAGAGTCTGGGTCCCATGAGTGACTGGGACTTGGTCTCGGCGAGATGAATGTGCAGCGGCAGGCCGCGTTTCTCCGAGATGGCGGCGACGCCCTGAAGCAACTCGTCGGTGCAGCGCTGGACCGCGGACGGCCCCGGGCAGCAGGTGGTCAGCCGTTCCGGGTCGTGAAGTTCGTCGATGAACGCCTCGATCTCGTCCAGCCAAGCCTGAGTGTCCTTGGTCTCGGCGCTGGTCATGCGGCTCACTTCGCCGCTGGTGGTGTCTTCGTTGGGGGAATCGATGGGGACGGTGGACTCGTAAGCCCGGTCGGTGACGGTCAGGGGCACCACGTGGCGCAGCCCCAGGTCGCGCATGGCGCGGATCGCCGCGCCCGCACCGGTGTAGCGGCTGTTCTGGTTGCCGAAGTAGTGGTCCAGCATGGTGGTGCAGCCGGTCTTGAGCATCTCCATGCCGCCCAGCAACGCGCTGATGTAGAACACCTCGTCGTCGCAGGCGCGCAGCGCCGCGCGCCAGTAGGCACGCCAGATCTCCAGCGGGCGCGCGGGCATGAGACCGCGGAAGATGTTGGCCGGAGAGTGGCCGTGGGAGTTCACCAAGCCGGGAATGGCGATGAAGCGGCTTCCGTCGATGACCCGGTCGCCGTCCTCGCGGGGACAGTCCTCGGCCGGGCCCACGTACTCCAGGCGGTTGCCGTTGACGACCACGGCCCCGTCCTCGATGACCTCGTCCCGGTCGTTCATGGTCACGATCCACGCGTGCTCGATCCGTTGTTTCATGTTGCCGGCCTTTCCGCTTCGAGTTGGACCATTCCCCGCGTCCACCCGGGCCCTACAGCAAGCTGAGAAGAAGAACGAGGACGCCCAGGACCACGTTGGCCACCAGGAGGCGCGTCCAGGGATCCCGTCCGTCCAGTGGACCTTCCGCGGGCGGCCGGTACCGGAAGGCCTGAAGGCCGTGGTTCACGATCATTACGGCCGTGAGCAGCGTCTTCGTCGCGAATGCAAGGAAGGCGCCCGAGGTCGGCGCGGCATATCCCGTCAGCCAGACGCCGCCGATGCCCGACACCACGGTCACCGGCGCGGCCACCGCGACGACGGCGTTCAAGGCGCGCCCGGCCCGCCTCAGCGTACGCGCCCGTTCCGCCGCCGGGAGCGAGCGGCTGGCGGGCAATAATATGCCCAGGAAGAGCACGTTGACGCCGAGCCAAACGCTGAAGGACATCATGTGGAGCCAGGGCACGAGAACCTGCAAGGGTACTCCCTTCCGACGTGAGTGAACCTCTGGATTCCCGGAGGGTTATATCGGACCGGGCCGGTTGCCGCTACCTTTTCCGGTGCGCGAACGGCTCCGGTGGCCGGCCCACCGCGTACCGTCTTGATACGCGGTGGTTCTTGTGTTAGGCAAAAAGCCATTCCAGGAGGAGGGGCTCGAACTTGCCATGATGAGTTGGTTGCCAGAGAACGTGTCCACCTACGGGGGTCAGATCGACTACCTGTTCTATCTCATCTACTACATCACGGCCGCGGCGCTGATCCTCGTGACGGTGTTGATGGTGGCCTTCCTCATCATTTACCGGCAGAGGGAAGGCCGGAAAGCCGTTTACACCCACGGCAACACCGCCCTGGAACTCACCTGGACGGTGATTCCCGCGGTGATCCTCGTCATGCTCTCCTTCATGAGCATCTCCACTTGGGGAGAGATCAAGATCTACGCACCGCCCGCCGAGTATGAAGTGAGGGTCGTCGGCAAGCAATTCAACTGGGATGTCTTCCATCCTGGCCCCGACGGCAAGCTGGATACCAAGGACGACATCAAGATCGAGAACGAGGTGCACGTCCCCGTGGACAAGGTCGTCCATGTCCAGCTCCAGGCGTCGGACGTCATCCACAGCTTCTTCGTGCCCAGCTTCCGGGTCAAGCAGGACGCCGTCCCGGGACGGAACATCCTCGTATGGTTCGAGGTGACCAAGCCCGGCAAGTACGAGCTCCCGTGCGCGGAGCTGTGCGGGTTCGGGCACTCGGGCATGCTCGGATGGGTGATCGTTCACACGCCGGAAGACTTCGACAAATTCCTCAAGGAAAACGAGAACCAAGGCTGATCCCGCCCACCCGCGGGCGCAGGCTCCCGCAGGGAGCGCGTCCTTGACGGCGGAGGAGGAACAACAAGGATGAGCGAAGCAGCGGCATCGGCACACGCCGATCACGGAGCCCACGAGCCGGCGGGCTTCTGGTCCCACTACGTCTTCTCGACCGATCACAAGATGATCGGGCGGCAGTTCCTCTTTCTGGGACTGTTCATGCTGATCATCGGCGGGCTCCTCGCCATGTTGATCCGCTGGCAGCTTGCATGGCCCGAGACCGAAGTGCCCGGCCTGGCGTGGGTACCCGAGCCAACCATGTACGAGGGGATCATCCCGCCCAGCACCTACAACATGCTGTTCACCATGCACGCCACCATCATGATCTTCTTCGTGGTGATGCCCATCATGGTGGGGGGATTCGGCAATTTCCTCATTCCCATCATGATCGGCGCCAAGGACATGGCGTTCCCGCTGCTCAACCTGCTCTCCTTCTGGGTCGGCGCCGTGTCCGGCGTGATCATGCTGGCGAGCTTCTTCGTGGTCGGGGGTGCCGCGTCCGGCGGCTGGACCTCCTATACGCCGCTCACCGGCGCCGCGGTCTACACCGGGGTTAACTGGGGCATCAACCTGTGGGTGCTGAGCCTGTTCGTGCTGGCCTTCTCCTCGCTGATGGGCTCCATCAACTACATCACCACCATCATCAACATGAGGGCGCCGGGCATGACCTACTTCCGCATGCCGCTGTCCCTCTGGTCCCTGTTCATCACCGCGATCCTGCTGCTCCTGGCCCTGCCGGTGCTCACGGCAGCCTTGGGCATGCTCTTCTTCGACCGCGTGTTCGCCACCAACTTCTTCCTGCCCGCGGGCGGCATGCCGCTCCTGTGGCAGCATCTGTTCTGGTTCTTCGGGCATCCCGAGGTGTACATCCTGGTGCTTCCGGCCATGGGCGTGACCTCCGACATCCTGTCGGTGTTCTCGCGCAAGCCGATCTTCGGCTACCGGGCCATGGCCTACTCCATGATCGCCCTGGCCTTCCTCTCGTGGGTCGTGTGGGGCCATCACATGTTCATCAGCGGCATGAACCCGCTCCTGGGAACGGCGTTCATGCTCACCACCATGGTGATCGCGGTGCCGTCCGCCATCAAGACCTTCAACTGGCTGGGGACCCTGTGGGGCGGCTCCATCCGCTTCACGGTACCGTTGCTCTTCGCCATCGGCTTCGTCTCCAACTTCGTCATCGGCGGCCTGAGCGGCATCTTCATGGCGTCCACGCCCGTGGATATATTCATCCACGACACGTATTTCATCGTGGCGCACTTCCACTACGTGGTGGCCGGCATCATTTTCGCCATGTTCGCCGCCATCTACTTCTGGTTCCCGAAGATGTTCGGGCGCATGACGAACCATACCTGGGGCGTCGTCCACTTCATCGGCACCTACGTGTTCTTCAACCTGACGTTCTTCCCCATGCACTTTCTGGGCGTGGGCGGGCACATGCGCCGGATCTACAACCCCATGCAGTACGAGTACCTGGAGCAGTTCGGCGACATGAACGTGTTCATCACCATCAGCGCGTTCTGCCTCGCCGTCTCCCAGATCCCGTTCGTGGTGAACTTCCTCTGGAGTCTTTTTGCCGGCGAGAAGGCGTCCGAGAACCCCTGGGAGGCCAACACGCTGGAGTGGATGGCTCCCTCGCCGCCGCCCCATGGAAACTTCGCGACCACGCCGCAGGTTTACCGCGGCCCGTATGAGTACAGTTCTCCCGAGGTCGAGGAAGACTGGCTGCCGCAGACACGGCCGTTGGGCGCCGCCGCCGCAACGGGTCATTGAGGCTTGGGAGAGGTAGCGGGATGGCCAACGCCTGGCTCCATCGGTTGGCGCTGACCACCGCCGGGACCACCCTGTTTCTGCTGTTCGTCGGCGCCCTTGTCACGAGCAAGGGCGCGGGGCTCGCGGTTCCCGACTGGCCGACGACCTTCGGTCACAACATGTTCCTGTTCCCTTGGGCACGGATGGTGGATGGGGTGTTCTACGAACACAGCCACCGCTTGGTGGCGTCCGGCGTCGGTTTCCTGACCCTGGTGATGGCGGTGTGCCTCTGGCTCAAGGAGCCGCGGGCGTGGCTGCGCCGGTTGGGAATCGCGGCGCTCGTGCTCGTCATCGTACAGGGGATCATCGGTGGCCTCCGCGTGGTGTGGCTGGAGCAGGATTTCGCCATCATCCACGCCGGGCTCGCCCAGGCGTTCTTCGCCCTGATGGTTTCCATGGCGCTGTTCACGTCGCGCGCGTGGCGCGAGGCACGGCCGGGCACGGTGTTGCCCTCCTCGCCAAAAGGAGCGCCGGCAGGATCGTCCGCCGACGCCGAAGGAGTGACGCGCGCGGTGCCGGCGGCCGGATGGACGCTGTTCCAGTGGTTCTGCCTTGTGGCCACGCTGTCGATATACGTTCAGAGCCTGCTGGGAGCGGTCATTCGCCACACCGGCACCGGCGTGGTCGTGCACGTGCTCATGGCGCTGTTGGTGACCCTCCTGGTCGGCGTGCTGGTGCTCAAGGCGCTCCAGGTCGGTGAAGAGGCGCCGGTGTTCCGCTCCCTCGCATTGTTCCTGGGAGGGCTTCTCCTCCTCCAGCTTGGCCTGGGCACCGCCTCGTACGCCGCGCGTTTCCTGGCCATCGGCGCGGCGTGGCAACCCGGGATGACCGTCGCCGTGACCACCGGTCACGTGGTGACCGGCGCGCTGATGCTGGCGGTGAGCGTGGTGATGACCCTGTGGGCGTTTCGCCGGCTTGGGGCGGGGCTTCCCGCCATGGACGGGGTGGTCTCCGAGAGGGTGCCCGCGTGACTTTGCGAACGGAAACATACGTGGTCGGGCCGTCCTACGCCCGCCGGCTGCTCGACTACCTGGAGCTCACCAAGCCGCGGCTCGTGCTGATGGTGCTGATGACCACGCTGGTGGGCTTCTACATGGGCTCGGAGGTGTTGCCGGACTATCTGGCGTTGCTGCACACGGTGCTCGGCACGGCGCTGGCCGCCGGCGGCACGCTGGCGCTCAACCAGTCGCTGGAAGGCGACATCGACGCCGCCATGGAACGCACCCGGCACCGGCCGATCCCCGAGGGCCGCGTACAGCCCGCGGAGTGTGTTCTGTTCGGAAGCGTCCTGGTGGCCGCGGGGCTGTTGCTGCTGATGGTGGCCGTAAACGTTCTCAGCGCGCTTCTGACCGCCATCATCTCGGTCACCTACCTGTTCCTGTACACTCCCTTCAAGCAGAAATCGTCGGTGTGCAGCCTTATCGGCGCGGTTCCCGGAGCGTTGCCACCGGTGGTAGGCTGGACCGCGGCCCAGGGCACTCTCGGCCTGGAGGCGGCGATCCTGTTCGGTGTGCTCTACCTTTGGCAGATCCCCCACAACCTCGCCATCGCGCGGCTCTACCGGGAAGATTTCCTGCGCGCCGGCATCCGGTTCCTTCCTGTGGTGGACGTGGAAGGAAGAAGCACGGGCCGGCAGGCGATCAGCCACTGTCTGGCGTTGCTGGTGGTGAGCCTGATGCCCACGCTGACGGGATTCGCGGGCGGGATTTACTACTTCGCGGCCATGGCGTTGGGGGCGGGATTCCTCGTCTACGCCATCCGGCTCGCGACGTTGCGGTCGGTGACGAGCGCGCGGCATTTGCTCTTCGCATCCCTGTTCTATTTGCCGCTGCTCTTCGTCGCCATGGCCCTGGACAGGATACCGGTCTGATATGGATTCGACCCCCGGCAGTCGCAGTCGTACCAGGCGCTTCGGTTTCGTGATCGCCGCCGTCGTGGTGGGTTACATCCTGGCGACCGTCGTCTTCCTGGTGGTCTATTAGGACGATAATGTGCATGCGTGTGCCCATGAAGAAGCGGGTTTGCGGTTCGACTTACTGACGGAAAACGCCGATGACAAGCGAAGCGGCAGCGAGGGTGGCGAGAGAGGACGTGGCGGACGTCACGGCTCCGGTGCCGGCCTTTGGCGAGGGGCCTCCGCCGCCGTCCCGGCCGGAGCCGGTAATCAGCAACGCGCGCCTCGGTCTGATGATGTTCATCGGCGCCGAGGTGATGTTCTTCGCCGGGCTTATCGGCGCGTTCCTGGTCCTGCGCTTGAGCAGCGAGGTGTGGCCGCCGGTGGGACAGCCGCGGCTGCCGGTCTGGATCACGGGGTTCAACACGTTGGTGTTGCTCTCCAGCGGCGTGGCCATGCACCGGGCCTGGCTGGCCGCGAGTGCCCGCGAACAGGTCCGCTTGTCCGGCTGGCTGCTCGTGACGGCGGTGCTCGGGGCCGTGTTCCTGACCATCCAGGGTTACGAATGGGTGCGGCTGATCGGATTCGGATTGACCATGCGCAGCGGCCTCTACGGCTCCACGTTCTACGCCCTCATCGGCCTCCACGGACTGCATGTCCTGGGAGCGCTGGTATGGGTGGGGGTGGTGTGGATGCTGGCCCGGCGCGGACGCTTCGCCGCCGGGCACGCCGTCGGCGTGGAAACGTGCAAGATGTACTGGCTGTTCGTGGTGGCCCTGTGGCCCGTGCTCTACGGCCTTGTGTACCTGTACTGATGGTCTGACCATGGAAACCGAGCGCATCGCCGAAGCCTTCAACTGGACCGTGGTGTTCCTCATGGCCATGCCCTATTTGACCCTGGCCGGTTGCCTCGGCTGGATCGTCTATCGCTATACGCGCGCGCAGAAGACGCGCGAGGGTCGGCGGACCCGGCTTCAGATCGTCAGAAAAGGAGAATGCTAGATGAGTCAGGCAGCGACGTTACATCGAGACCCCGCGGAGTCTCCGCTTACCCCGGAAAGCTGGGGCAAGCTGGGCATGTGGATATTCCTCTGCGGCGACGCGATGACCTTCGGGACCCTCATCGTGACCTTCGGCATCATGCGCATCGCCGCGGACAACTGGCCGGTGCCGGCGGAAGTGCTGGGCATCAACCTGACGGCGTTCATGACGTTCTTGCTGATCTGCAGCAGCGTGACGATGGTGCTGGCCCTTTCCGGCATCAAGCGCGGGAACATGCGGGAGTTCCGGAAGTTCATGCTGCTCACGATCCTCGGAGGGACCGCGTTCCTGGCGTGCCAGGCCTACGAATGGACCCATCTCATCCATCAAGGCGTGACCATCGTGGAGAACAAGTACGGTTCACCCGTGTTCGGCGATACGTTCTACATCATGACCGGCTTCCACGGCATGCACGTGTTCGGCGGCGTCGTCTACCTCGTGGTCATCATGGTAGGGGGCCTGACCGGCCGCATCCATCCGGGCAACTCCTCCGTGGTGGAGATCGCCGGCCTCTACTGGCATTTCGTCGACCTCGTGTGGATTCTGATCTTTACCTTCGTCTACCTCTTGTAGGATACGGGAGACCATCCATGGCAGATACAGCAGCAGTCCATAACGAAGCGCACGCGGAGCCCAACTATCTGGCCGTGTTCGCTTGGCTATTCGTCCTCACGGTGGTGGAGGTGGGGGTGATCTTCCTGCCGGTACCCTGGCTCATGATCGCGGGGTCGCTCGTGATCATGGCCTTGGTGAAGGCGTCACTCGTGGCCATCTACTTCATGCACCTCAAGTTCGAGAAGGTCGTGATCTGGTGGATCGCCGTGATCCCGCTCATCCTCTGCGTCTTCCTCATCTTCATGCTCATTCCGGAGCTCGCTTGAAGCAGGGCATCGGGCCGAGGTGCGGGGCGGACTCAAGGCCGGCCGCCGCACCTCGGCGCCCTCGCGAACGAGAGGATTCTCTGCCGCCTTCCACTGGCTCCGATGACCGGCGCCCCGGGCGCCGCCGGCACCTCCATTGATCCCGGTTACCTCGCTCCCTCACCTGAACGCCCTGCTCAACTCCGCCAGCGCCATCCTGTTGCTGACCGGCTATTACTTCATCCGGCGGCGCAACATCGCCGCGCACCGCCGCTGCATGCTCGCCGCTCTGGGCAGCTCCGGCCTGTTCCTGATCTCGTACCTGATCTACCATTTCAGCGTCGGATCGGTCCGCTTCCAGGGCACCGGCTGGATCCGCCCCGTGTACTTCGCGGTGCTCGTCTCCCATACCGTTCTCGCCACCGCCATCGTGCCGCTGGTCCTGCTGACCGTCGTGCGCGCCTGGCGCGAGCGGTTCGACAAGCACCGCGCCATCGCGCGCTGGACCCTGCCCCTGTGGCTCTACGTGTCCGCCACCGGCGTCGCGGTGTACTGGATGCTGTACCAGACCCCACACTAGCCGTTGTCGTCCTGATGCGAGCGGGCTACTGACCCTCCCGCTTCTCCAGCAGCGTCACGCCGCGATCGCGAAAGCCGATTCGTACAGTAGATCCCGCTGGGACCAACCTATCGAACTGGTAATCCGCCACGAAGATCTCGCCGATCTCGGTGTCCAGCGTGTATTCCACATGATTGCCGAGGTAGGTGCTCTTCGACACCGTGCCCGTGAGTCCGGTTCCGTCCTCGCTCGTCCCCACGATCACCGCTTCCGGGCGAACCGCGAGCTTGACCGGGCCGGCCGGCAGATCCCGGTGGGGCAGGCGCAATTCCACCCGATCCCCTACGCGCACGGTGGCGTGGTTGCCGTCGCGGGCGATCAGTTCGGCGTCGACGACGTTGGCATCGCCGATGAAGTCGGCGACGAACAGGTCGCGGGGGCCTTCGTAAAGCTCGACGGGCGCGCCTTCCTGAGCGATCTCCGCGTTGCGCATGACGATGATCCGGTCCGACACCGCGAGCGCTTCCTCCTGGTCGTGGGTGACGTAGACCGTGGTCAGGCCGAGGTTCTGCTGCAGCTCCCGGATCTCCTCGCGCACCCGTCGCCGCAGCTTCGCGTCGAGGTTGGACAACGGCTCGTCGAACAGCAGCACCGTCGGCTCGAGGACCAGGGCGCGCGCCACGGCGACCCGCTGTTGCTGTCCGCCTGAAAGCTCGCTGGGAAGGCGTTCGCCGTAACCCGAGAGGCCCACCAGCTTCAGTCCCTCTTCGGCCCGTTCCCGCGTCTCCGCCTTCGCCACCCTGCTGACCGAGAGGCCGTAGGACACGTTCTCGAACACGGTCATGTGCGGGAACAGGGCATAGGACTGGAACACCATGGAGACGTCCCGCGCGCTGGCCGGCAGGCGCGAAACGTCTTCGCCGCCTATGAACACGCTGCCGGCGGTGGGCATCTCCAGGCCGGCGATGAGGCGGAGGGTCGTGGTCTTGCCGCAGCCGCTGGGTCCCAGCAGGGTCACCAGGGCGCCGGCCTGGACCTCGAAGGAGATCCGGTCGACGGCGACCACGGGGCCATAGTGCTTGCTCACGCCGTCGAATCGCACCGCGGCGGCCTGTCCCTTGATGCTCATCCCACCGCTCCTCCCGCGCCGAACGCGATGTTTACGGATTCCTCCCGGCGGCCGATGCGGCGTTCACCCACCACCATCTGTATCAGCAGGATCACTACCACCATGACCACGATCAGGACCGAGCTGTAGGCAATGGAGAGTCCGTAGTCGCCGTTCTCCACCCGGCCGATGATGTAGGACGTAGCCATGTCGTAGTTGGCGCTGACCAGAAAGATCACCGCACTGATGGCCGTCATGGCGCGCACGAAGCTGAAGACCAGGGCGGCGATCACAGCCGGGCGAAGCAGTGGCAGGACGACCTTGCGGACGGTGACGAAGGAGCTGGCGCCCAGTGTCAGCGAGGCCTCGTCCAGACTCTTGTCGATCTGTGTCATGGCGGCTATCCCGGCGCGCACGCCCACCGGCATGTTCCGGAAGATGAAGCAGATGACCAGGATGATGCCGGTGCCGGTGAGCTCGATGGGCGGCACGTTGAACGCCAGGATGTAGCCGACGCCTATGACGGTGCCCGGTATCGCGAAGCTCAACATGGTGCCGAACTCGAAAGCGTGCTGGCCCGCGAACTTCTGGCGGATCAGCAGATAGGCGGTGAGCAGGCCCACCGCCGCGGTCAGAGGGGCGGAGATCAGGGAGATGTAGATGGTCGTCCAGAACGAGTTCCAGGCCGCGCCCGACCAGACCAGGCCGCCGGTTCCGGTGGTGATGGAGAAGGCGTCGATGTAGTGGCGCAGGGTGAGGCTGTGATCCCGGCCCCAGAGCTCGACGAAACCGCCGAACATGATCATGAAGTAGATGACCGCGGTCAGGCCGGCCCATGGCAGGGCCGAGCCGTAGGCCAGCCAGACCACCCGCTTGGGCAGCGGGACGTGCAGGCCGGCATCGCCTTTGCCCGTTACGGTGGCGTAGGACTTCTGTCCCAGCCAGCGCTGCTGTGCCCAGAACGCGGTCAGGGTGAAAGCCAGCAGGATGATGGCGAGGACCGCGGCCCGTCCCTGATCGTTCTGCGCCCCGACGATGGCGAAGAAGATGGACGTCGACAACACGTCGAAGTTGCCGCCCAGCACCAGGGGGTTGCCGAAATCCGCGAGGCTTTCGATGAAGCCCACGAGGAAGGCGTTGGCCAGACCCGGACGCATCAGGGGCAAGGAGACAGTCGTGAAGGTGCGCCAGTTGCTGGCGCGCAGGGTTTGCGAAGCTTCTTCCATCGAGGGGCTGACCCCCTCGACCACGCCGATCAGCACCAGGAAGGCGATGGGCGTAAAGGCCAGCGTCTGAGCCAGCCAGATGCCGGGCAGTCCGTAGATGTAGCGTCCCGGCGTCGTTCCCGTGATCGTCTCGATGGCTTGGGTTACCGTTCCCGAAGCTCCGAACAGCAGGATGATGGCGAGGCCGATGACGAAGGGCGGGGTGATGATCGGCAAAACGCTCAGCAGGCGCAGCAATCGCTTGGCCCGGAACCCGGTGCGGGTCGCCAGCAGGGCGAAGGCGAGACCAAGGACCGTCGTGCTGGCCCCGACCACGATGGCCATCCACAGGGAGTTCCAGGCGACGCCGCAGTTGACGTTGGCGGTCAGGCAACCCAGTCCCCAGATGTCGTGGCTGAACAGCTTTTCGACGAATAGGTAGGGTACGAAGTTGTAGTCGTTGTCCTGGAAGGCGCTGGCCAGGATGCGGACGACCGGGAAGAAGATGAAGGCGGCTACCAGCGCGATCACCAAGGCAATGGAGCCCACGACGAAGCCGTCGCCGTTGATGGCCCCGCGCGCGGCGATTCCCTGCGCGAACAGGAACAGGAAAGAGGCCGATACCAGCAGGGCGCCGTAGCCCATGCCGAACTGACGATCGTCGAGAGGACCGAAGAGCGCCTCCAGAGTAGCGTACTCCCAACCGCCGATGCCGATCAGGAACCCCTGGCCCAGGAAACAGACGATGCCGAAACTACCAGCCGCCAGCAGGACCGTGGAGAAGAGCGGATCCGTGCGCGGGCGCCACAGTGCCGCCAAAGGCGCCGCCAGCGGCAACACGATCGGCGCCAGCCACCAGCGGCCGTGGAGGAGAATCTGGAGAAAGGCCGGGGCCGCATCGGCCCCGGCCGGGTAGTCGAACAGCCAGGCGAAGGACCAGAACCCGTCCTCCACGCCGTACCAGGGGAGGAGCACATAGCCGCCCCAACCCACGGCAAGCCAAAGCGCGGCGGGCCGATTCATCGCCTCAGTGGGTCAGACGCTCAACGCGGCAGCGTGGAGACCTCGTCGTCCCACTTCTTCAACAGCCGCCGCCGTTCCGCCGACGACCCGTACTTCTTGAAGTCGTAGTCGATCAGCTTGATCTGGCTCAGGTCCGGCGCCTGCGGCGGCGGAGTGGCCTTGGCGTTGGACGGCACCTGGTAGGCCTTGGCCTGCGCCGCCATGGTCTGGATCTTCGGATCCAGGGCGAAATCCACCCATTTCTTGGCGCTCTCCGGATTGCGGCCGCCCTTGATGATGCTCACCGAGCCGATCTCGTAGCCGGTGCCCTCGCAGGGCGAGACGATCTTGATGGGGAAGCCCTTGACCGCCTGGGTCACCGCGTCGTGCTGGAAGACGATGCCGATGGTGGTCTCGCCCCGGGCCGACGCCTTGATCGGGGCCGAGCCCGACTTCGTGTACTGGTTGATGTTCTTGTGCAGGCCCTTCATGAACTCGAAGCCCTTGTCCTCGCCGAACACCTGGATGATGGTGGCCAGCGTGGTGTAGGCGGTGCCGGAGGAGTTGGGATTGGCCATCTGGACGTGCCCCTTGAACGCGGGCTTGGTCAGGTCCGCCCAGCACTTCGGCGTCGGCAACTTGTGCTTCGCCAGGAGCTCGCTGTTGTAACCGGCGCCGAGAGCGCCGGCGTAAATGCCCACCGTCTTGTAGCCGGACTGCTCGGCCTGGCGCCGCGCCCAGTCCTGCAGTTCGGGCAATCGCGGTGATTTGTACTCTTGCGTCAGGCCCTCCTCGGCCGCCTGCAGGTGCGGGTCGCCGGTGCCGCCCCACCAGACGTCGCCCTTGGGATTCCGGCGTTCCGCCTTGATCTGGGCGAAGGTCTCGCCGGAGCTCTTCCGGGTCATGGCGACCTTGATGCCGGTGGCCTTCTCGAACTCCTTGACCATGAGCTGGCACCACTCGATCTGCGGGCTGCAGTACAGGGTCAGCTTGCCCGCGGCAAAGGCCGTGTTGGCCGTTGCCGCCACCAAGCCGGCGATGGCGAAGGCCACGAGTGACAAGTGGAGACGTTTCATAAGGCTGTCCTCCCGTCGTTGTGCTTGGCACAGGGTTGTTAGATGCGCTCAAATGGCCGGACGGCGTCGTCCGTATTCTCCAGCCACGAATCTCATCGAGCCACGAATACAGCGTTTATCGAGCCACGAATACAGCGGCGACGTTACCACACTTCGCGAGGTCTTTGTAACATCCTCGCCATGCTCCTGTAACATAATTGTGGAGGCCGTAACCATTGGCTCCAGCCGTGCCGCGCGCCGCCGTGGCCGCGGGTCGTGCGACCGTGGCATCATTGGGGAGCCCCCGGGCATGGCCGCAATGTTGAAACGGCGCCCTTGGTACTGGTATACGGCAGTCAGCATCGCCAGCAGGGAATCACTCTATGAAAACCATCGGCATCGTGGGCTGCGGCGCCATCGGCAAGGGGCTGTTGAGAGCGGCGGATTCGGGGGCGCTGGCCGCCGAGGTGTGCGTGACCAGCCGCACCGAGAGCGCGTGCCGCGATTTCCTCGGAGCCCTGGACGCGTCCGTGCCCTTTCTCACTCTCGATGAGCTCATCGCCCGCTCCGATATCGTGGTGGAGGCGGCCGGCGGCGCGGTGGTCCCGGAATTGTCGCGCCAGGTGTTCGATGCCGGCAAGGACCTGCTCGTCATCAGCGTCGGCGCGCTGCTGGATCATCCCGAGGTGATCGAACGGGCACGGCACACCGGCTGCCGCCTCTTGCTTCCGTCCGGCGCCATCGCCGCCCTGGACGGCATCAAGTCGGCGTGCGCCGGCGAGGTGGCGCACGTGACCATCACCACCCGGAAGCCACCACACGGGCTGGAGGGTGCGCCCTACCTGGTGGAGAACGGTATCTCGCTCGCCGGGCTGACCGAACCCAAGGAAATCTTTTCGGGCACCGCCCGGGAAGCCTGCCGGGCATTTCCCGCCAACGTCAACGTGTCCGCGGCGGTGAGTCTGGCGGGGCTGGGGCCGGACCGCACGCGGATCCGGATCCTGGCTGTGCCGGGCCTGGAGCGGAACTGTCACGACGTGGAGGCCGAGGGCGAATTCGGCCGGCTGACCATGCACATCGAGAACGTGCCCACCGAGAACCCGCGCACCGGACGGCTGACGGTGCTTTCCATGATCCGCTCCCTCCAGGATGCGCTGGACCCCGTGCGGGTAGGCACCTGAGACAACCATGACCAACGTCGAAACCATCGTGCGGATGCTGGAGCGGGCCGGGGTCCGCTGGGTCTTCGGTATTCCCAGCGGTCCGGTGCTGCCGCTCATCGAGGCCCTGGGACGAAGCCCCGTGGAATTCGTGTTGACGGCCAACGAGACCTCCGCCGGCTTCATGGCCACCACCGTGGGACAGCTTACCGGTGTCCCCGGCGCCTGCGCCGCCACCGTGGGACCCGGCGCCACCAACCTTACCACCGGGGTGGGCTGCGCCTGGCTCGACTGCGCGCCGGCGCTGGCCATTACCTGCAACGTACCGAGCCCGTGGCTCCAGCGCAGGATACAGATGCGCATCGACCACAACGCGCTTTTCCGGCCCCTCACCAAGGCGACCTTCGCCCTGCGCGCGGATGACGTCGGGGAGCGGATGGCCGAGGCGCTCGCCCTGGCCACCGCCGAGTTGCCCGGCCCCGTGCATCTGGACCTTCCCGAGGACGTGGGTACGGCGTCGTCCGCGGCCGAGGCACCCGCGCCGGTGGTCTCGCCGGCGTTGGCGGACGTGGCCGACGAGGCCCGCGCCGCCCTGTCCGCGGCGCTCGTCCGGAGCCGGCGGCCGCTGGTCATGACCGGCTTGACCTTCACCCGGTCCGATGCGGCGGACTCGTTGCTTCGCTTGATCGAGGAGCACCGCCTGCCTTTCGTCTCGACGCTCCACGCCAAGGGCTGCCTGCCGGAGAGCCATCCCCACTGGGGCGGGGTCATCGGCCGCGCGCGCCGCACGGACGTGCAGCGGCTCCTCGATCGCGCCGACCTGATCGTCGCGCTCGGGTACGATCCCATCGAGATCAACTACGAGGAGTGGGTGAGGGAGACCCCGGTGTTCCACCTGAGCACGATGCCCGCGGAGGTGGACCCGCGTGTCCGCTTCGTCTTCAACCGCGGCGGCAACCTGGATCAGGCCCTGCGGCGCCTGGAGGACCTTCCGCCCGTGGCCAACGATTGGACCGCCGAGGAACTGGCGGACCACCGCAGCCGTCTGGACCGGGAGCTCCGCCCCGACGACAGCGGATTCGCCGCGCATCACGTGCTCGACGCGTTGCGCGCTGCCCTTCCACGGGACGGCATCCTGGCCTACGACGTGGGCGCCCACACGCACCAGATCGCCACCCAGTGGCGCACGGACCTGCCGAAGACGCTGCTCGCCACCAACGGCTGGTCGTCCATGGGCTTCGGCATGCCCGCCGCCTACGCCGCCAGGATGGTGCACCCGGAGCGCGCGGTGGTGGGCGTGGTGGGCGACGGATGCTTCCAGATGACCGCGGGAGAGCTGGCGCTGGCGCGGCGGCGCAACCTCGCGGTCCCCATCATCGTCCTCAACGACGGCTGGCTCGGCCTCATGAAGGTCAAGCAGGAGCGCCGGGAGTTCCCCCTCTCCGGCGTGGAGTTGGGCTCCCGGGTGGACTCACCGCCCCATTACTTCGGCGTGCCCTGCCGAGGCGCCGAGAACCTCGAGGAGCTCAAGGCCGCGATCCAGTGGGGGCTCGACCTCGACGGCCCCAGCGTCATCGAAGCCTTCATCGACGTGGAGCCTTATTCCGCCACCGTCTTCGATTGACAAGGGCGGTTCGCGGAAGCGTGCCGGCGCTCCGCATTGTCAGGACCGGGGAAGCCCTGTAGGGTAGGGCGTATGGCCGCTCCGCAGCGTAACCGCGTCAACGTCTTCATCCTGGCCACCTGCCAGATGCTGTTCGGGGCCACCCGGACGCTGCTGATCGCCACCGCCCCGCTCATCGCCTACGGTATCGTGGAAAACAAGGGCTTGGCGACACTGCCGGCCGCGCTGGTAATCGTGGGCACGGCCCTGGCCACCATGCCGGCCTCCATGCTCATGCGCGCCACCGGCCGGCGCCTGGGGTTCATGATCGGCGCCTGCTTCGGCGCCCTCGGGGGCGGCATCGTCATCATCGGCATCGTGCGCGCCGACTTCTGGCTGCTGTGCCTCGGGACCCTCATTTACGGCTTCTTCGCCGCGTTCGGTCAATACTACCGGTTCGCCGCGGCCGATACCGCTCCTCCGGAGTTCCGGAGCAAGGCCATCTCATTGGTGCTGACCGGCGGCGTGATCGCCGCCGTGGTGGGCACGTCGCTGGCCATGGCGGGTCAGTTCATGATCCCGTCGGGCGAGTTCTTCGGTTCGTACCTGTTCCTAATCGCGCTGACGCTGCTGACCGTCCTGGTGCTGCTGTTCCTGGACATCCCCAACCTCACCCCGAGTGAGCGCTCCGCGCAGCAGCGTCCGCTGGCCGCCATCATGGCGCAGCCGATCTTCGTGGCGGCCACGCTGGCGGCCACCATGGGGCAGGGGGCCATGAACCTGTTGATGACCGCCACGCCCATCGCCATGACCCAGGCCGGTCATTCCTTCACGGCCACCGCGCTGGTGATCCAGTGGCACAGCATCGGCATGTTCGCGCCGGGCTTCGTCACCGGCTCCCTGATCAAGCGGTTCGGCGAGGTACGCATCATTCTCGTCGGCGTGGTGCTCCAGGTCATCTGTGTCGTGATCGGGCTCGCCGGCACCGGGGTAATCGAGTTCTGGTTCGCCATGCTGTTCCTGGGAGTCGGCTGGAACTTCGCCTTTACCGGCGGCACGTCGCTCCTGACCACGTCCTACACCCCGGCCGAGCGCAACAAGACACAGGGGGCCATGAGCTTCATCAACTACACCTTCGTGGCCCTGGTGTCGTTGTCGTCCGGCGCCCTGGTGCACTTCCTGGGTTGGCAGTGGGTGAACCTGAGCAGCATCCCCTTGCTGGTGGTCGCCACCGTGGCCACGGTCTGGTACGCCCTCGCACAGCCCAAACCCGCGGCGGCGGCGGCATGACCCGTCCACCGGCCGCTACAGCACGGCCACCACTTCTATCTGGAACAACACGGCCCCGCGGACCGGGGACTTGATGGCGTGCCGGGCGGGGCGGTCGTGCTCGTCGGGGAACATCTTGAGCCACGCCTTGTTGATGGAGTCGCGGTACTCTTCCTCTTTCAGGTAGACCGTCATGCGCACGATGTCGTCGGGACTGCCGCCCGCAAGCTCCATGAACTTGCGGATGTTGTCGAACAGCACCTCGGCCTGCCGGTCCGGGTCCGCGGGCATCTCACCGGTGGCACCGTCGCGCCCGGAGATGCCGGAAGAATAGACGACGTTGCCGACCTTCGCTCCCATGGGGATCGGAGCGTTGTGGGGTACGCCGGGAAGCTCGATGCTGACTCGCTTGGACATGGAGTGAATCCTTTCGTGTGTGGTTCATCCGGCGGCGGGGGTCGGTGGCTTCGCTGCTCTCGCCGTGACGACGAACAGGACGGCGGCGATCCCCATCACCACCAGCGTGCTGAGCCCCAGCGACCACTGGATGCCGATGTACGCTCCGGCAAAGCCTACGGTCACGCCGCTGAAGGTCCTTAGTCCCTGGGCGGCCATGTTGTAGAGCCCGATCAGGCGGCCGCGCAGGTGCGCCGGCGCCTCGAGTTGTACCAGCGTTTGCGCCATGGACAGGAACGCGAGGTTGAGGATGCCGGCGAGGAACAGGAAAACCAGCGACAGCGCGTACTGTGTGGAGACGGCAAAGGCGGTCATGGCGCAGCACCACAGCATGGCCAGGACGATGGCCGTGGTGGGGCGCGCCTTGAACAGGCCGCGTATCTCCAGCAGCAGTCCGCCGGTGACCGCGCCGGCGCCGTTGGCGGCGAACAACGCGGCGTAGCCGAGGCTCAGATCCTCCGCGCCGAGCGACAGGGCGAACGCGGGCATCAACGCCTGAAACGCGTTGCCCACGAAGAAGGCGTAGAACCCCACGAGCAGGATCATGCCCAGCAGGACCCGATTGCTGGAGGCGCCCCACAGCGCCGAAAGGGCGTCCGCCCAGGTTCCTTTCGTGGCCTCCCGCCCGGAGCCGTGCCCGGTATAGGGGACCAGCCGGCACCAGATCATCAGCGGCAGATAGATGAGCGCGTTGACCACCAGTGCCAGCGTGGGTCTCAGCAACCACAGGGTGGCGCCTCCCACGGCCGGGCCGAACAGGATCCCCAATTGCCGTCCTGTCGCCAGCAGCCGTATGCCGCTCTGAAGCGTCTCCGGCCCCACCACGTCGTAGATCATGAGCTGGCGCGCGGGGTTCCACAACGCGCCGGCCATGCCGTGCAGGATCAGCAGGACCACCGAGTGCCACATCTCCAGACGGCCCGTGTAGAACAGCAATGCCCAGGCGAGGCTCACGGAGATGAACAGGATCTGGGCCCACTCGATGATCCGCCGGCAGTCGATGCGGTCCGCGAGCGCACCGAAGTACCACGACAAGAACAGGGCGGGCATCCAATGGCTGATGACGGCGAAGCCCTGCAGGGTCTCGGAGCGAAACATCTGGTAGACGATGCCGTAACTGATGACGTGCTCGATGTTGTCGGCCATCATCGACAACATGTTGCCGACGAAGAACAATGCGAAGTCCCGGTTCCTAAGCGCGGCGAAGGCGGGCGGGGCCTCGGCGGGTGCAGGTGCGGGTGTGCTCATGGAGTGTGGCTGTGCTCGGGCTCGGGTGCGATGGCTGCCACTGTAGACAAGTTGTCGACACTTTGACAACTGGCCCTGGGAGGACGTTTCCCGCCGTACGCCTCTTACCGTCATTCCCGCGGAAGCGGGAATCCATGGGTGGGGTGGGGCGAAACGGTGTGTTTGCCCCGCTCCACCCCGCCTGGATTCCCGCTTCCGCGGGAATGACTTTCCGTTAAGTGGGCACGAACAAAAAAGCGGGCAGCCGCAAGGGCTGCCCGCTCCTCATTCAGAGCGATGGCCGTACTAGCGCCGGCCGCGGCCCTTGTGGCCTCCGCGGCCCTGCAACAGGCGCTTCAGCATACCGTCCGCCTTCGCGATCTGCTCGGGCGTCAGGATCTCCCGCACCGCCAACACGGCGTCGGTGCGCGCGCGCAGCAGGTCGCCCCGGACCTTGGCGATGGCGTCCACTTTGGCGCCGACCTCGGCCTTGTCCACGCTCTCGCCCGAAACCATCTGGCGCAGGTCGATGCCGGCGATGCGGGCGTCGGCGCGGAGAGCGATTTTCTTCTTGCGCGCGTCGGTGAACACGTCCTTGATCTTCTTGACCTGCTCGTCGGTGAGCTCCAACCGCTCGGTCATGCGCTTCATCATCCGGGCCTGGCCGCCGCGTCCGCGCCGCCCCTCATGGCCGCGCCGTCCTTCGCGTCCGCGCCAGTGCCGCCTGCCGCGCTCCTCGTCGCCATCGGCGCGGGCCACGCGCGGGCCGTCGCCCCGGCGTCCCTCGCCCTGCTGGCTCCAGGCGATGCCGCCGGAAAGGCCCGCCAGGAGCACGGGTACCATCAGAAATGCGGTGCGCTTACGATTCTTCATTGAGGTTCTCCTTGTTGGGTGATTGGCTCGATCCGGATCGCGATGTCAAGGATTAGACGCGCAGGGGTTCCGGGTCCGCCGCGGCGGTTGCCGAGGGCCGGGAGGGGGGCGCTAGTCGCTCCGGCGCCGCGATTCGAGCCGCGACATCCACCGCTCGCGCTTTTTCGCGCGTCGTTCACGGAAGTCGTCGGTGAGGTCCTGCAGCCTGCCCGCCTGGCTCTCGTCGAGGGACGGTACGATTCTCTTGTGGAACTCCATGATGATGCGGTCGGCATCCTCGTGAGAGCGGATCCGCGCCTGGTATAGGTCCCGGCGGGCCTGGCCGAGCAGCGGTCCGATCTCCGCCATCTGCCGTTCCGACAGATCGAGCTTTCGCTGCAGCATGCGCAAGTACCGTCCGCTGGAGGCGTGCTTCTTGCCGTCCCAGTGTTTCCCGGCTTCCCGGTTGTGACGCCACGGGTTGCCCCACAGCTCTCTCACGGGAAACACGTTGCCGATGACGGCACCGCCCATGAGTCCGAGCAGGAAGACTCCCACCACTGCGATCAAGGCTTTTCTCTTCATGGGTTCCGATCTCCCACCCACGCGATCAGGACCGCGTCGGGCTCGTCCGCGGACACGACGTCCTGGCCCGATACGCCCTCCAGCATGGTGACGGTGGCGGGCGTCCCCTCCAGGGGCTGCGCCAGCATGCCGCGCCAAAGACCGACGCCGCCGAGCAGCACCACCACCAGCGCAAAGGCCGGGGCGAGCCGGCGGCTGAACAGCAGGAGGGCGTCGCTCCATGACGCGCGCCGGTTCTCTTCCTCGCGGATACGGGCGATCACCCCGGGCCACGCGGGCCGTTGAGGGGACGGCGCCGGCGCGGCGGAGAAGAAACGCCGCCAGAGCCGTTCCTCCTCCAGGGTTCCGCGGCATGTGGCGCACGCACCGATGTGTGCCGCGTGTGCTTCGGGAAGATCCTCCGTCAGCTTCGCGCCGGCGGATTCCAGCCACCGCGTGAAATCATCACAGGTCACGAATCACCTCCCTGGCCTCCTGGACCCTGGCCGTCGCGCGGGCCGCCGAACAGTTCCGCCACATGGGGCGTGAGCATCTGCCGCAGGCGCGCGCGTCCCCGGGCGTGGCGCGACTTGACCGTGCCCAGGGAACAATCCAGGATACGGGCTACCTCCTGGTACGAATTCCCTTCCATGTCCTTCAGCGTCACGACGACGCGGAGCCGGTCGGGGAGTTGGGCCACCGTCCGGGCGACCACGCCGCTGACCGCGGCCTCGCGGGCTTCGTTCACTCCGTCGTCCGGCTGCTCGTCGCTGGCGAGCCGGTCGCGCAGACTGTCGACGGCGTCCTCGGAGGGCTCCGTATCCAGGGATACCTTCCCCGATTGCCGCTTGAGCTCGTCCCGGGCGCGGTTGATGGCGATGCGCGTGATCCAGGTACCGAAGGCCGCGTCTTCCCGGAACTTGCTCAGCGAGAAAAACGCCTTGACGAACACATCCTGGACGACGTCGTCCACATCCCCGTGGTCCGGTCCCAGGAACCGGCCGACGAGCCGGTGGATGCGCGCCTGGTGGCGCTCGACCAGAAGCCGGTAGGCGTCCGCGTCGCCGCCCCGGATTCGTCGCACCACGTCCCGTTCCGCATCTTCCAACGTCAGGCGATACGGCAGCGTCTCCGTCATCCTCAAACCGTCGTCCTCGCTTAACCGACCTTGACTTAATATTTAGACGGGATGGGGTTCCCTACGGCCGCCCGTGAAGCCGCGCGGCCGTTGCGGGGCCGAACGACGACAAGCCGAGCCGAAGTTTCAACCGGCGAAAGCGGGGAGGACGTCGCGCCCGAGCCGCCGCATCTGTTCCGGCTGATCCTTCGACGCGAGCACGAACTCCATGGTGCGGACGCCCACGGCGACGAACTCCTCCAGGCGCTCGATGCACTCCCCCGGGGTGCCGCAGATCACCCATCGGTCCACGCTCTCGTCGTCGAAGGGCATGCGGTGGTAGTTCTCCAGCATCCAGCGGGCCTCGGCGCGGGCGTTGCGCCGGTCCGCCGCCACGTTGATCCAGCAGTTCATGGCGGGATGGACCGCGCCCGCGGGCCGGCCGTATTGCCGCGTGGCGCTGTCGGAGATTCCCGCGTACCGCTCCGCGTACTCCGTTGGGCTCAGGTGGTTGGTCAACCAGCCGTCCCCCAGCCGCGCCACCCGATCGAACGGGCCGGTGTGCTTGCCGGCGTCGGCGGCCACGAAGTGTCCGTAGCGATAGTTCTCCACCTTCACCGGGTTATAGTGGCCGGCGGCGATCCAGATGGGGGGATGGGGCTGCTGCACCGGCTTGTATCCCAGCGAAACCTCCCGGTAGCGGTAGTGGCGCCCTTCGAAGTCCACGACGTCCCGCGTCCACAACGCTTTCAGCACCTCCAGGCACTCCTCGAAGACCTTGCCTCGGACCCGGCGGTCGAATCCGGCCACCTCGCATTCCTTGGAGAGCAGGTCCGGCGGCCCGGCCCCCGGTCCGACGCCCATGATGGTGCGGCCGTTCGAGACGATGTCCAGGGTGGCCCACTCCAGGGCCGCCAGCACCGGGTTGCGCATGTGCGGCTGGAGGATGCCCGTGGCCAGCTTGATGCGCTTGGTGCGCGCGGCGATGGCCGTGAGCGTCACGACGGGATCGTAGCGGGGCTTGGCCAGCAGGCTGTCGCCGACCCAGACGGAGTGGTACCCCAGTTCCTCCGCTTCCACGGCGAGGTCCAGCAGGGCCTCCATGGAGAAGTTCGGCAGGAATACCGAAGCGCGGTTGTTGGCGTAGAAGCCGAAGTTCAGGCGTGGAGCCATCAGCCCGTGGCGTTGGCCGTGGACATCCGCCGTACGACCGGCCGGGCCAGGCCGGCCGCGGCCAGGACGACGCCGATGATGTCGCTCATCGTGCCCGGGGCGATGAGCATGATGGCGGCAGCGAACACCACGATCCGCTCCACCACTTCGGTCCGGTCCTTGAAGTCGCCGACCAAGGCATAGGCACTGAGGATCACCCCCGCGGCCGCCGTTGCCGTGGTCAGAACGATATCCACGGGGTGGCCCCGCATCAGCAACGGCGTGCCGAAGACGAAGGCGTAGGGGAGGATATACACCGGCAACGAAATCAGCCCCGCGAAAAGACTCGTGCGCCAGAAGTCGCTGCCCGCGACGGTAGCCCCGGCGTAGGCGGCAAGGGCCACGGGCGGCGTTACCATGGACAGCATGCCGGAGAAAAAGATGAACAAGTGCGCGGCCATGGGCCACACGCCGACCTTGATCAGCACCGGCGCCACCATCAGCGCGAGAATGATGTACGCGATGCTGGTGGGCAGCCCCATGCCCAGGATCATGGAGGCGAACATGGTGAGGATCAGGATCAGCGTGAGGTCCCCGCCCGCCATGCCGATGACGAGGCCCGAGAAGCGCGTGGCCAGACCGGTCATCAGGATGGTGCCCATGATGATGCCGACGCATGCCACCGCGGTGCCGAGGGTGACGAAGTCCCGGCCGGTGCCCTCGAATACCTCGATGCCCTTCTTGACAGCGCTCCAGGCTCCGGCGGGGGCGGCTTTCGCGAACCCGCCCCGGTCCCGGAGAAACATGGAAATCGCGGCGATGCCCACCCCCAGCACCGCGATGACGGTCATCGCCCGCAGCACCGCCTGGACGGGTGACATGCGCAGGAGCAGCAGCACGATGAGCAGGCCGATGCCGGCGATGAACGTCAGCCCCTGGGGCTCGCGCACGACTTCCCGGATACTGGTCAGCTCACTCTTCGGCAAACCCGTCAGCCCGGAGCGCAGCGCGTAGAAGTAGACGCCCGCCAGCACGCCGATGAAGTACAACACCGCCGGGATGAGGGCGGCCTTGACGATCTGGAGATAGTCCACCGCCAGGAACTGCATCATCAGGAACGCCGCGGCCCCCATCACCGGCGGCATGAACTGGCCGCCGGTGGACGCGGCCGCCTCCACCGCTCCGGCCACGTGGGGCTGGAAGCCCACGCGTTTCATGAGCGGGATGGTGATGGAGCCCGTGACCATCACGTTGGCCACCGCGCTGCCGCTCACCGATCCCATCATGCCGCTGGAAACCACGGCCATCATGGCCGGGCCGCCGCGGTATCTTCCCACCAGGGAACGGGTGAACTCCATGATGAACGCCAGCGCCCCGGTGGCTTCCAGCAGCTTGCCGAACATCACGAACAGGAACACGAACTTGAAGGTAATGTAGGTGGCGACCCCGAAGACGCCGTTGCCGGACAGGTAGACGGTGGTGACGATGCGGTCCAGGTCAAAGCCGCCGTGTCCCCCCACCCACCGCGGCAGGTGCTGGCCGTAGAAGACGTACACCAGGAACACCGCCGCGGTGATGACCAGCGCCATGCCGACGATGCGCCGGGTGGCCTCGAGCACAACGATGACACAGATCACTCCCAGCACCAGGTCGGTCTGGGTAACCAGTCCCGACTTGAAGGCGATCTCCTCGTGCTCGATGAACACGTAGCCGAAGGTCGCCATACTGAGCGCCAGCCAGAAGAGGTCCACCGCCACCTGGAGGCGGCTCTCGCGTCCCGTCGCCTGCGTCAGGAAAACCAGGGCGAACAGAACGAGCAGGAAGAGGCTGCGTTCCTGAAGGGGAGGCAACGGACTGAAGGCGTTCCATACGGCGTACGCCGACAGTCCGATCGCCAGCAGCCGGGTGATGATCCGGCCTATGGCTTCCAGAGCCCTGCCTCCTTCCAATACATCACCGCTCCCGTCCTACTCTTTCCAGAGGCCGGCTTCCTTCCAGTAGCGCACGGCTCCCGGATGATAGGGGACCCCGATCTGGCTGGTCAGCACCGCCGGGTTGATCTGTGCGTACTTGAAGTAGCGCACGTCCTCCGCCAGCCTGTCCAGGTTCCCGTGAATCATCTTGAGAACCCGGTAGACCAGCTCCTCGTCGGCGTCCGCGCGGACCGTGAGAAAGGGACCGCCGATGTCGAAGGTCTCCACGGCCTTCTCGAAGGTGGGCGTGTTCGCGGGAATGGTTTGCCGCGTCATGTACGGGAACTGCTTGACCATCTTCTCCACCGCCTGAGGCTCCGGCGGCAGGTACCGCGCGCCCTTCTCGGCGTGCAGGCGCAACGCCGCGGGGATCGGGCTCAGCCCGGAGACCATGGTCGGCATGGCGACGATGTTGCCGTCGCCGAGCTGCGTGTAGAGGTCGCTCATTCCCGCGTACACGGGCTTGAAGTCCTTCTTGTAGGTCAGGCCGTGGGCCTTCATCAGGGGCACCATGAAGGCGTCCCAGGTCCGGCCGGTGCCCACGCCCACGCGTTGCCCCTTGAGGTCGGCGAACGAGTTGACGGAACTGCCGGGGAGCGTGTGAAGCGTGAAGGCGTTGGGGTAGAGCCCCATGACCAGGGCCAGGGGATGTTTCTTCTTGAACGTCAGGACGCCGTGGTACGCCGGGTACGAGTTGTTCGACGAGATGACGCCCATGAAGATCTGCTTGCGGTCGATAAGGCGTACGTTCTCGCGCGAGCCCTCGGTAACCGCCGCGGTGACCGGGATCTTCATCTTGTCTTCCAGCAGTTTGGCCACGCCGCCCGCCACAACGTAGAAGGCTCCGCCAATGCTGGCGCCGCCGATCTCCAGGCTCGACGGCATCTCGGCCGCGGTTGCCCGTTGCGGACCCGACGCCCACGCCATGGCCGCCACCGTGACCGCCACCAGCAACCCCTTGAGTCTCAAGCTTCTCATGAAAACCTCCTGAGTTGGTTGTTCCGTGGCGCACTGGTGACCGTTGACCACCAAGGCGCCGCCCGACGAATTCGCGTAAAATAGGATGGAACAACTACGCAGTCAAACGAAAAATCTCAGAACGGCCCCCCGCGATAGCCCATCACGACGATCTCGGTCTTGCGCGGCAGCGCCCCCTTGCTGATGATCAGGGTGCCCTCCGGCACGGTGCGCGTGGGGAAGCCCTCCGTGAAGATGCGCACACGTTCGAGATCGTCGCGGTAGTGCATGGGAATCGCGATCTTCGGCTTGAGCTGTTCAACCACGCCGCGGGCCGTCCAGGGCCCCATGGTGGTACGGCCGCCGATGGGCACCAGCGCCACGTCCACCTTGCCGAATTGCTTCAGTTGCTTGGCCGTGAGCCGGTGGGCAAGGTCTCCCAGGTGCGCGACGCACAGCCGGCCGAGATCGTAGACGAAGGCCGCGCCCTTGAAGAGGTCGCCGTCGGGACGGCTGACGTAGATGGGCACGCTGTAGATCAGCACGTCCTTGACGGTGGTGCGCACCTGGTTCCATTCGTACGCGTACGGGGTCTCCCGAAGGCCCCGGAGAATCAGCGGCCGGCCGCGCACGATGGGGATCCAGTTATGGTTCTGGTGCTCCCTGCCGATGGTGACAGCGTCCGCGGACACGTCCGGCGTGGGGTACCAGCCCGGCGCCAGCGGGTCCATGACCACGCGCGTGCCGCGGCTCGTGACGAGCTGGAAAAAGCTGTGGCCGAAGTAGTTCAGGGTAGCGTCCGGCGCGGCGGCGTAGGCGGGCCGGACGAAACGGCTGGCGAAACTCTCCTCCTTGCAGGCGGCGAAGAGCGCGCCGTGGCAGAACACGACGAGCAGGGTCAACGAAACGCAAACGGGGCGCGTTCTAAGCATCGTTTCAAGCCTTTGCGACTGCCGGGAACGCGCCATCTTCGCGCACTACTATCCGTTTGACAAGGCGCGTACCGTGCCCTACAAGTGGCCTTGCATGCAGGGCGGGGTGTCCGTCCGTGCGCAAGTGCAACGGCTGCTGGAGCCAAACCCGAGAGGAGGACCATCGGTATGAAGGCACTACACTGGACAGTCGCGATTCTCTTGTTGTGCGCATCGAGTGCATGGGGTCAGAGCGCCGTTCTGAAGAAGCTGGCCAATTACTCAGGTTCGGCCGAGAACTACGAGAAGATGCTTCACGAGGGCGCCAAGAAGGAAGGCAAGGTGGTCTGGTACACGTCGCTCAGCGGCAAGTCCTACAAGACCATACAGTCGAATTTCGCCAAGAAATATCCCGACGTGAAGATCGAGGTCTATCGGGCGGGGAGCAAGGATATTGCATCCAAGGTTCTCGCCGAGGCCAAGGCCAAGAAATACCTTGTGGACGGGATCGAGAGCACCCCGGGCGTGCTGCAGTTGTTCCGTGAGAGGAACATCATCCACCCCTACACCAGCCCGGAGCACAAGAGATGGCCGGACGAGCACCAGACCAAGGCCAAGAGCGGCGGGGTGTGGTGGGTCACCGACCGCGAGTCCTTCATCGGCCTGGGGTACAACACCGACAAGATGCCCAAGGAAAAGTCACCCAAGAGCTTCGAGGACCTCCTGGACCCGTCTCTCAAGGGCAAGATCGTCATGAGCGTTCAGAGCACCGGCGACCGGATGCTGGGACGCATGATCGCGGTCAAGGGCATGGAGTACGTCGAGAAGCTCAAGAAGCAGCAAATCAAGCTCGTCAAGATCTCGGGCACGGCCACTCGCGACCTGATCATCGCCGGCGAGTTCGTGGTGTCGCCCTCGGTGTTCCGCAACCACGCGCTGGTGAAGATCAACGAGGGAGCGCCGCTGGGATGGAACGCCTTGGATGAAGTCCCGACCAACGCCGGAGGCTCCGCGGTGTTCACCAACGCGCCGCATCCCCATGCCGGGCTGCTGCTTACCAATTTCGTGCTGACCGACGGCCAGAAGCTCCTGCAGAAGTTCCACTACGGCATGGCGTGGTTGGACTATCCGTTCAAGCGGGTGTACCCCGAACGCGGACTGACCTCGAAGGCGTACAACAAGGAATCCAAGAAGCTGAACAAGCTGTTGCGTTCAATCGGCCGCAAGTAACGGACTTCATGCACCACGGTCCGTTGCGGCCCGTCCGTGCGACCGCGGAACCCGAGGGCAGGACGCGAGCCCTCCCTCGGGTTTCCGGCGCTTGCCGGCGTCCGGGACGAGCCACCACCAGGAATTGCTACAGTTGAGCAGAGACGAAGCAGCGCTGAAGGAGCCCGGTTCGCCCAGGGGCGGGGCTTGGGCATTCCTTGATGTCTTCCGTCCCAGCAGGCAGGGCCGTGACCACCCGCTGTGGTTGTTCATACCCTGCGGGCTGGTGCTCCTGTTCCTCGTCATTCCGCCGCTGGTTTTCATCATCTATTCGAGTTTCGTTCCTTCCGAAGATTCGGACATCGTCGGCCTGACGCTGCAGAATTTCGTCGAGATTTTCGAGGGCGTCTCGGAGTTCGAGAACCTGGTCTGGAACTCCGTCGTGTTCTCCGTGGGCAGCGCCGCCTGGGCGCTGGTCTTCGGCACCGCCATGGCCTGGCTGGCGGAGCGCAGCAACGCGCCGTTCCGCGCGGTTGCCTACGTGGCGGCTTTCGTGTCGTTCGCCGTTCCGGGGCTGGTCAAGGTCATCGGCTGGATCCTGCTGCTGGGGCCGGAGGCGGGTTTCATCAACGTGGCCGTGAACTCCGTCACCGGGATCATGCCCATTTTCGACCTCTTCTCCATGAGCGGCATGATACTGGTGGAAGGGTTTCTGTGGACCCCCATCGTGTTCCTGCTCATGGCGACGCCGTTCCGCTCCATGGATCCGTCGCTGGAGGAAGCCGCGGTGGTGGCCGGCAGCAACGACTGGCAGGTGTTCTGGAAGGTGACCCTGCCCATGGCCATGCCCAGCCTCCTCTCCGTGCTGATCCTCACCTTCATCCGCAGCATGGAGGCCTTCGAGATCCCCGCGCTGGTGGGTCTTCCCGCGGGCATCGAGGTGCTGACGACCCAGATCTACCTTCAGTTGATCGAGGGGTTCGTGCCCGAGTACGGCTTCGCCAGCGCCTACTCCGTGCTTCTCATCGCTTTGGTCGGGTTGTGTCTGATTCCCTACTATCGCGTCACCCAGAACGCGCACCGGTTCACCACCATCACCGGCAAGGGGTTTCAGCCCCGGCGCAAGGACCTGGGACGGTGGCGCTGGCTGGGCGGATTGGCGCTGCTGGGCCTGCCGGCGCTCCAGCTTCTGCCGCTCACCGCGCTCATCTGGTCGAGCTTCATGCCCTACCTCGTGGTGCCCTCATGGGAGGCGCTGTCGATGTTTACCCTCAACAACTACGTGGAGGCATTCAGCGACGACAAGATCCTGCGCTCGATCACGAACAACCTCACCATCAGCATGGTGTCCGCCACCGCCTGCGTGGGCGTGGCATTCGTCACCGCCTGGCTGGTGACGCGCACCAACATCAAGTTGCGCTGGTACCTGGACCGTTTGACCATGGTGCCGCTGGTGTTCCCGGGCATCGTCATGGGCGTAGCGGTCCTGCAGACCTACCTCACGGTCCCGATTCCCGTGTACGGCACCATCTGGATCCTGGTCATTGCCTTCTCGGCACGCTATCTGCCATACGCCATGCGCTTCAGCCACGCCGGCCTCATCGGCATCCACAAGGAGCTGGAGGAGAGCGCCACCGCCAGTGGCGCGAGCTGGGGCAACGTGGCCCGGAAGATCATGATTCCGCTGATGATGCCCGCGCTGTTCGCCGGGTGGATCTACATCTTCCTGATCACCATCCGGGAACTGTCCGTCGCCCTGTTGCTCTACAGCCCCGGTTCCGAGGTGATCTCCGTGGTCATTTGGGAGCTTTGGGACAACGGCCACGTGGGAAGCCTGTCGGCCTTCGCCCTGGGCATCAGTGTCGGTACCGTTCTTCTGGCCACCCTGTTCTACAAGTTGAGCCGCCGCCACGGCCTGGACGTCCGTTAGAAGCTGAAGAGCGAGAAGAGGGCGGAAAGACCGAACGGTCCTAACGCTCCGAACGAGGTTTGTAGGGGCGACCGGCCGGTCGCCCTCTCCGGCTCGCAGCCACCAAGGACTCCGACATGCCGCCAAGAACCACGCCGCCGTTCCGTGCCGACCACGTCGGCAGCCTCTTGCGTCCCGCCGGGCTCAAGGAGGCCAGGGTGCGTCTCCTGGGCCAGGACACGGCCGAGAGCAACCTCGGCCCCCACGGCAACGAGGAACTGGCGAAGGTCGAGGACGGTTTCGTCCGGGACGTCATCGCGCTGCAGAAGCGCGTGGGCCTGCGCTCCGCCACCGACGGGGAGTTCCGCCGCCGTAGCTGGTTCAGCGAGCTGATGATGACCTGGAACGGGTTCTCCGCCACCCGCCAGGGAACGGCCTCGCCGTTCAGTTGGCGCAACGAGGAAGCCCGCCAGCAGGACTTCACCGTCGTGTGGGTGGAGGGCAAGGTGCGCTGGCGCCCCAGCGCGGTGGTGCGCGCCTTCGAGTTCCTGAAGGCCAACACCGACGCCGAACCCAAGGTCACCATCCCGGCGCCCCCGGTGGTGTATTGCTTCGCCGGCGGCGACCCTGGAGTGTTGGGCTTCGCCTACGACGACGTGGATGCGTTCTGGGAGGACTTGGTGGCCGCCTACCGCCAGGAGCTGGCCGCCCTGGTAAGTGCCGGCGCGCGCTACATCCAACTGGACGACGTCGCCATCCCGTTCCTGTGCGACCCTACCTACGAGGACGTGTTCCGCTCCTGGGGCTCGGGCCCCCAGGCCGTCCTGGCCGAGTACGCGCGCCGCATCAACCAGGCCCTCGAAGGCCTGCCCGATGACGTCACCGTCACCATGCACCAGTGCCGCGGCAACCGCGAGGGACTGTGGGCCGCCGCCGGCGGCTACGACCCCGTGGCCGAGGTGCTGTTCAACGAGATCAACGTCCAGGGTTACTTCCTGGAATACGACACCCCCCGTGCCGGCACCTTCGAGCCCCTGCGCTTCCTCCCCGAAGGCAAGGTGGTCGCCCTCGGCATCGTCTCCACCAAGGGCCCCACCCTTGAATCCGCCGACCATCTCAAGCGCCGCATCGACGACGCCGCCCGCTACGCCCCCCTCGAACGTCTTGCCCTCGCCCCCCAGTGCGGCTTCGCCAGTTCCGTCAAGGGCAACCCCCTCACCGAAGCCGACGAGGAAGCCAAGCTCGCGCGCATGGTGGAAGTCGCCAGCGACATGTGGGACGACGCGTAACCGACTCGTATCCTCGGTCCTTGTGCCAACAACGGGCCATGGCATTATCCCTTCCCACCGCGGTTTCGCCGTGCTACTGTCGGCGCTTCCAGTGTGAAACTTTCAATCAATAAAGAAACTCCGATGAGGGGTTCCTCTTTCACCTCACACGACCCCGTCGTTTGTAGGAGGGAGCGTGAGAGTACCGCTTGTATTGGCGTTGATGACGATCGTGCTGGCCGCCGCAGGGTGCGGAGGCAGTGGAAGTATCGAGAGTCCCCTTGGTCCTGGCGCGCCCGGTGACGCTGGCAGGCGAGTTGAACCCTTGGCACCCGTTGTTTCGCGCGACACGTTCACTAATCCCCAACTTGAACCCGATTCTTCCGGAGGCCCAGCCATTCCGGCCTCTCTGGAAGGGTTTCGCCCCCAACTTGAGCCCGATTCTTCCGGAAGCCCAGCCATTCCGGCCTCTCTGGAAGGGTTTCGCGTTTACGAAAACCCTGCTGGCACCGATTTGCGGGATGATTGGAAGCCGACTCAAGCGATGCGGGCGTATTTCGATTTGATCCCATACCCGCGGCACCCCGAGCCCTCCCGGTTGAGCGGTAACCTGATAGGGTCGAGAAACGGCATCCATTATACCCAACACATGTCCGGTCCGACGGACACAATCGACATCGATTTCCTTTGGCATGGGCAGAGCGTCCCTGACGATGTTCTCGCAATCACGGAAAGAGCTGGTAAGGCATGGTCCTACCGGCTGATCGACGTCCTCGGCCCGCATGGGTTGACCGACGGTGTCGTCACCCGGCTCGGACTTGACGAAAACGGATGGTCTATCCCCTACTACAACGACGGGATACTCGTGGATGCAGAGTTGGACTCCTACTCCTTTGGCGGTTTTCGTGTCCGCCAAACGGACGGGGACGACTTCATGACCCGATCCGGCTACCTTGTGCTTTCCGGGGATATCTCGTGTTGTGGAGATGTACGGGCTGGACAAGTCGCAGCTCAACAGGTCGGCCACGCCCTCGGTCATAAGGCATCCGAGCCGCGTCTACGCCCTGAAGCGATTCTTCGCTACGTGGATTACGAACGTGGTCTATGGACCGGCCCCGCGGTGACAGAGGCGAACGGTGGAGTTCAGGTGTCTTTCGAGAAAACTTCAAACGGTGTCTTCGACTTCGATCACCTGGGAGCGTGTTCGATGATCATGTCCGGTTGCGGCGAAGACCGGATGACGCCCCACGAGATGGACTTCGCTTACCTGAAGGACATCGGCTACACGATCGCTGACGAATATCCTACGGACCCCGAGACGTACAGTTACAGGGCGTGGGCCGAACACTCTTCATGGTCCGTAACTGCCGGGCGCGCCCTGGTCTTCGATCCTCATAGGATAGACGACTTCATAGGCGTGACGGCGGAAGCAACGGGCAATCCGTCAGAGGCAACCTTTGTTGACACTCACTCCGGAACCGTCACGTGGAACGGGTCTCTATTGGCAACGGACCTGACCAGCTTCAAGCCGGTGTTCGGCGACGCCGAGATTACCCTGTCGGCGGACGCCATGGACGGTACGGCAGTTTTCACCGAACTGGAAACCGTCCGGAAATCCGATAGAGGTCTGGCCGAGTTGACCGGCTGGAGGGTTGGACGGCTCGATTATCCCGTCAGTGTAACGAGCAACGGGTTTCAGGATGCGGACGGCCGAGTGATGGGGGCCTTTTTCGGCGCTTCGCATGAGGAAGCGGCCGGAACGTTGCATGACGAGGTGGCGAAGATCACGGGCGCTTTCGGGGGGAAACGGCCCGTTCGCTTGGGACGGTCTGCCGTGTACGACAACCCGACAGGTACGGATCCGCGGGATACTTGGCGACCGGTCCGAGCAATCCAGTCGTACCATGATTTGAGGCTTTTCCCTCTCCACCCTGATCCCTCTCGGTTGACAGGTACGGTTCTTGGGTCGAGGAACGGATTCACCTACACACAGCAAATGTCGGGACCGACCGACACAATCGACATTGATTTTACCGGGTACTTCCCAAACATGCCCGACTTTGTTCAAGGTCTCCTGGAGCGGGCCGGAAAGTCCTGGTCTTATCGCTTGAAAGACGTCTTGGGCGCGCACCAGTTGACGGATGGAGTTGTGACTCGGCTTGGCCGGGATGAGAGGGGGTACAGTATCCCGTACGAGAACGATGGGATACTGGTGGATTCAGACACGGACTATCAGAACCCGGCCTGGGATTTCGAGTGGGCATACTCCAGAGCCAGCTTCCGTAACACTCAAATTGACGGGCAACATTTCATGGCAAGATCGGGTTGGGTTGAGCTGTCGGCGGCCTCCATTGAGTGTTGTGGGGATGTTTGGGCCGGCTATCTCGCATCCCATGAGATCGGACACGCCATAGGACATGCGGCAAGTTCCAGCAACCCCCCTGAGCACATCGCCCGTCACGTGGATCTCGAGCGAGGTCTATGGACTGGACCGGCCGTGACGGAAGCCAATGACGGAGTCCAGGTTCCCTTCCAGAGACTGGACGACCGTGGGGACCCGTCACCCGACGGCGAGCTTGATTTCGGTCACCTTGGCGCTTGTCCAATGATCATGTCCTATTGCGGAGAGGCCATTATGATTCCACACGACTTGGACTTCGCTTACCTGAAGGACATCGGCTACACTATCTTGGACGAGTATCCTACCGACCCCGAAATGTATGGCTACGCAGCATGGGCTGACCACTCGGTGTGGTCCGTAGCGGTCAGGCGAGCCTTGTTCTTCGATCCGTCTAGCATAGACGACTTCATGGATGTGCAGGCGGAAGCAACCGGCAATCCGTCAGCGGCAGCTTTCGCTGACTCCAACTCTGGAACCGTGACGTGGAAGGGGTCTTTATTGGCGACCGATCTGACCAGCTTCAGTCCGGTGTTCGGTGGCGCCGAAATCACCCTGTCGGCGGACACCATGGACGGCGCGGTAGCCCTCACCGGGTTGGAGACCGTCCGGGAATCCGACAGGGGTGTGGCGGAGTTGACCGGCTGGAGGGTCGGAGAGCTCGACTATCCCGTCAGTGTCACCAGCAACGGGTTCCAGGACGCGGATGGCCGGGTGACGGGCGCATTGTACGGTCCATCTCATGAGGAAGCGGCCGGAACGATACATGACGAGCTGGAGAAGATCATGGGTGCCTTCGGCGGGAAGCAGTCCGAACCTGGCGTCGATCCGGCTGCTCCTGCTGGCTTGAAGGGATTCGACGTATACGACAACCTTGCCGGTATTGATACTCGGGATACCTGGAAGCCGACCGGACCGATCGAGTCGTACTTTGACTTGAGGCTGTCTCCTTCCCACCCTGGCTCGTCTTTGGCGAGCAGTACGGTTCTGGGGTCCGGGGATGGCATCACGTATACCCAACAAATGTCCGGTCCCACCGACACCATCGATATCGACTTCATCTGGCATCGTCAGGACGTGCCCGATCGTGTACTGGGGATCGTGGAGAGAGCCGGCAAGGCGTGGTCCTACCGCTTGAAGGACGTCTTCGGACAGCATGAATTGACAGATACAGTTGTCACGAGACTTGGCCGGGACGAAAGGGGCTATGCCATTCGCTACGACAACGACGGGGTCTTGGTGGGTGCCAAACTGCAAAGCCCCTCCTCTGCCGGCTTCCGTACCCATCAATTCGACCGGGAAGACTTCATGACGAGGTCCGGCTCCCTTAGGTTCTCGGCCAACGACATCTCATGCTGTGGAGACGTCTGGAGGGAATATATCGCCGCCCGACAGGTCGGCCATGTCCTTGGCCATAAAGCGTCCGAGCCGCGACTTCGTCCTGAGAACATTCTTCGTTACGTGGACTATGAGCGTGGCTTGTGGACCGGTCCCGCGGTGACAGAGGCGAATGGTGGAACTCAGGTGTCTTTTCAGAGTAATCGCGACGGTACCTTCGACTTCGATCACTTGGGAGCGTGTCCGATGATCATGTCCGATTGCGGCGACTACAGGAGATTTCCGAACGAAATGGACTTTGCCTACCTGAAGGACATCGGCTACACGGTGGCCGACGGGTACCCTACAGACCCCGAGATGTACAGCTATGGGGCATGGGCCGACCACTCATCGTGGTCCGTGACAGTCGGTCGCTCCCTGGTTTTTGATCCCCTTGCGATAGACGACTTCATGGGTGTGAAGGCGGAAGCCACCGGCGATCCGTCCGCGGCGACTTTCGCCGGGACACACTCCGGGACCGTTACGTGGAGCGGGTCACTGCTGGCGACGGACCAGACCAGCTTCGCGCCGGTGTTCGGTGACGCCGAGATCACGCTGTCGGCGGATACCATGGACGGAACCGTAGCCTTCACCGAGCTTGAATCGGTGCGGAAATCCGACAGAGGCCTGGCCGAGTTGACCGGCTGGAGGGTCGGACGGCTCGACTATCCGGTCACTGTCACAAGCGACGGATTCGAGGACCTGGGTGGCCGGGTCATGGGTGCATTCTATGGACCATCGCATGAGGAAGTGGCCGGAACGTTACATGACGACGCAGAGCGGATCACCGGTGCCTTCGGTGGAAAGCGGCGGTGAGCATGTGGCCGGAACTACGGTGAGGTCGCGCGTTCCATATGCATCAGGTTGTAACTCTGATAGAGCACTTGGTGTTGTGATCGGAAATACGCTGATCGTCGTAACTGCCCGCGGGAGCCACCATGACCACACGGGTCGCCATCAACGGATTCGGCCGTATCGGCCGTCTCGGCTTGCGTGCCATACTTGAAAGACACCGGGACCGTCTTTCCGTCGTCGCCATCAACGACATCGCGGACCTTGAAGTGGCCGCGCACCTGTTCAAGCACGACACCAACTACGGCGCTTTCCCCGGCGAGGTAACGGTCGGCGAGGGCGTGATGGAGGTGGACGGCGCGGCCATCAGCGTCACCCGTGAACTGGAGCCGTCCCGTCTGCCCTGGAAGAAGCTCGGGGTGGACGTGGTCATCGAGTCCACCGGGGCTTTCACCGATGCCGGCGCGGCATCGGCCCACCTCCAGGCCGGGGCGCGCAGAGCGGTGATCACGGCGCCGTCCGCGAACGCGGACATGACCGTCGTCCTGGGTGTCAACGACGCTCTGTACGATCCCGAAAAACACCACATCGTCTCCAACGCGTCCTGCACCACCAATTGCCTGGCGCCGGTGGCGAAGGTGCTCCACGACCGCTTCGGCATCGAAAGAGGCATGATGACCACGACCCATGCCTACACCGGCGACCAGCGCATCCTCGACGTGGCGCACAAGGATCTCCGGCGCGCCCGGGCCGCGGCCATGAACATCGTGCCCACCTCCACCGGGGCCGCCCGCGCCATAGCGCGCGTCATTCCCGAGCTCGAAGGCAAGCTGCGCGGCATGGCGTTGCGGGTGCCCACCGCCACCGTCTCGGTGGTGGACCTCGTGAGCGACCTCAAGAGACCGGGTACGGCGGACGACGTCAACGCCGCCCTGGCCGAAGCCGCGGAAGGGCCCATGAACGGGATACTGGAGTACTGCGAGCAGCCGCTGGTCTCGAGCGACTTCAAGGGGAATACGGCATCTTCCATCGTCGACGGACTCTCCACCGTCGCCGTGGACGAGAGCATGGTGAAGGTCCTGTCCTGGTACGACAACGAATGGGGCTACAGTTGCCGTGTGGCGGACCTGGTCGCCATGATGGCCGAGAGAGAGGCGGCCTGACAGCCTCGCCTCACGTATTCACGACGACCGAAAGCGGTCGGGAGGCAGTGCGGAGGGTCGCGCACCGGAAGTGTCCGGGCAGCTACCTTCGTTCCACCCGGCCCGCCTCTACACGGACGCCGTAGTCTTGCGCCGCCCCCTCCGCCGTGATGTAGGCGCGGTCGAGGTCGCGCTGGATCAGCTCGACGGCACGCTCCTCCGGCGGCCCCCAGCCGCCGCCACCTCCGGTTTCCAGGATCACGTGGTCGCCGGGCCGCAGCTTGTAGTCGCGCGCCTTGCCCATGGTCTCGGTTTCGCCCGATGCCTTGATGATGGTGATGCAGCCCGGCTTTGCGGCCTTGCCGCCGCGGACGCCCCACGGTGGACATTTTCTGCGGTCGAGGTTCGTGTTGAGGGTGCAGGGATGGGTAATCTCGTATTCCTTGCAAAAGCCGAGCCCGCCGCGGAACTTCCCGGGTCCGCCGGAATCCGCGCGCAATGACAGCGAACACACCCGGAACGGCAACAGCGATTCCTGCAGCTCCATGGGGATCAGCCGCGTGTCGCCGTGCGCCATGGTGCGGAACGGACCCGAGCCGTCGTGCCCGTCGCCCGCGCCCCATCCGCCGTGGCCGCTGTCATGCCCGTGAAAGCGCGTTCCGTCGGCCCAGTGGCCATGCATCATGAACCCCGAATGGGTGCCGAAATGCGCGCCGGTGGCGAGGTGCGGGAGCGCGTCCTCCAGACACCGGATCACCGCGTCGATGACGGTCGGGAAGGGCGTCGAGTAGTTGGACATGGGTGCGCCGGGCCGGGCGCTCAGGATCTTGCCTTCCGGCAGGATCAGCTTCAGCGGACGGAAGACGCCTTCGTTGGCGGGTTCACGCGGAGCGATCAGGTATTTGAAGGCGACCCGCGCGGCGGTGACGCCGCCGCCGAAGTAGCCCGAATTCACCGGCCCCGGCACCTGGTCCGCGAGCCCGGAGAAGTCGATGGTCATTTCTTCGCCGTCGACGACGACCCTGACCCGTATGGGCACGGGCTCGGTGCCCAACGAGTCGTCGTCCAAAAAGGCTTCGCTTTCGTAGGTTCCGTCCGGGATCTCGCGGATGCGGGCACGTGACGACGCCTCGCCTTGAGCCATGATCGTCGCGATGGCGGCGAAATAGGTCTCGGCGCCGTACTTGTCGGCCAGCGCCAGGGTAAGGTCACGGCCCAGAAAACAACCGGCAAGCTGAGCCGAGATGTCGCCCATCACGTCCACCGGCATGCGCGTGTTGTTCTCGATGATGCGGTAGATTTCCTCGACGGGTTCGCCCTTCGACCATAGCTTGATGGTGCGGAGCTGCAGGCCTTCCATGAAGATGTCCGTGGAGCCGTGCATCACCCCGCCGATGTCGATCCAGTGAACGTTGAGGGCGAAGAATCCCAGCAACGTCGCGCGCTCCGGCCCGCCGTAGATGGGTGTGTACATGACGGTGTTGTTCAGGTGCTGTCCCTGCACCGCCGGATGGTTGCACACGACGACGTCGCCGTCGAAGAGCCTTTCCCGGCCGTAGATTTCGAGGCCGTCACGCACGGCGGTGCCGACGGCATCGGCGACGAAAGGCGGCATGCCGCCGGTCGACTGGGCGATGAGCCGGCCCTTGACGTCCACCAGGCCGACGGCGAAGTCCTTGTACTCGTAGACATACGAGCTGAAGGCCGTGCGCGTGATGTTGGCGTCGATCTGGTTTGTGATGGAGACGACGCCGCACCGGATCACCTCGAGCGTGATGGGATCAATCCGCGTGGGAATATCCGCGACTTCGGTAGCACTGCTCTTGCTCATCGTTCTCCTATGGTTTCACTCAACCGGGGTTCCCGTTGTACCGTCATTCCCGCGAAGGCGGGAATCCAGGGTGGGGTGAGGGGAAACGCCGCTGTAGTGCCCCACCACCGCCCCTGGATTCCGGCTGTCGCGGGAATGACGGTTCGTACGGTCTCTGCTTCACGAGTTTGACCCAGCCTGTTCCGCGGCAATGACGTCATATGGGTTTAGCCGCACTCGATACGGATCTCGCCCATCGTGCCGATCGCGAAGCGGTCGCCCGGCCGGATCAGCGTTGTCGAGCCGTACTCCTCGATGACCGCGGGGCCCTGGGCCGCGAACCCCGGCGCCAGTCCATCGCGGTCGTAGATCACCGTTTCAACCGTGCCGCTGGCGTCTCCGAAATAGACCAGGCGTGTGTGGCGTGCCGGCGTTCCGCCGATCGGGGCCTTGCGCCGCAGGTTCGCAATGTCCGGCCGCCGCAGCCTGGCGAAGGCCGAGAGGTGGAGCGCCTGGAACTCCGTGGGCGCCTTCGAGTCGGCGTGGCCGTAGCGGCGCTGGTAGTCGCGCTCGAAGGCGGCCCGAATCTCCGCCACGGTGCGCAGACCCGTGACGGGCACATGGATGTTATGCCGCTGGCCGAAGTAGCGCATCTCCGCCTTGCGCTCGAAATAGATGTCGCCGGCGCCGAAGTCCCGGCGCAGGGTGTCCGCGGTGGCGGCTTCCAGGCCCCGGAAACCCCCGTCCATTCCGGCTGCCAGCGCGTCGTCGAGGATGCCGGTGAAGGTCTCCGACGCGTCGACCCGCGCGTCCGCCAGCAGCATGCCGATGGCGGAGAAATTGCCGGGCTCAGGCGGAACGACGATGGCCGGGATGGACAGCTCGCGCGCCAGAGCGGAGGCATGCAACGGTCCCCCGCCGCCGTAGGCGAACAGGACGAAATCCCGCGGGTCGAGGCCGCGTTCGACCGAGACCTGGCGGATCGCGCCGGCCATCAGCACGGTGGCGATGGAGACGATGCCGTCGGCGGTCCGGATCAGCCCGGCTTCGCCCTCGTAGCCGAGCGGTTCCGCCGTATTCTCGGCAATGGCGCGGCGGGCGGATTCGACCCCCAGCGGCATCTCGCCGCCGAGAAACCGATGGGGATTGAGCCGGCCGAGCACGAGATTCGCATCGGTGACCGTCGGTTCGCCGCCGCCGCGCTGGTAGCACACCGGCCCCGGCGTCGATCCGGCGCTTTGAGGTCCCACGTGCAGTCGGTTCTGATCGTCCAGCCACGCGATGGAGCCGCCGCCCGATCCGACCTCCACGATGTCGATGACCGGCCACTTGATGGGGAAGCCGCGCACGTAGCCGTTCACGTAGTAGACTGACTCCACGCTGTAGCGGCCGCGTTCCACCATGGCGCATTTCGCCGTGGTGCCGCCCATGTCGAAGGCCACGACGTTTTGGATGTCCAGCGCTTCGGCATAGGCGCCGGCGCCGATGCATCCCCCGATGGGTCCGGATTCCACCAGCCCGACGGGTTGGCGGCAGGTGCGGTCCACCGACAGCAGCCCGCCGTTGGAGCCCATCATGAAAAGCGAGCCGCCGTAGCCCCTTGAGCGGAGATCGTTCTCCAGGTGGCGGACGTAGGTGTTCACCTGCGGCCCCACGTAGGCGTTGGCCGCCACTGTCGATGTACGTTCGTACTCGTACCATTCGCGCGTCAACTCGGTGCTGCAGGTGACGTAGACTCCGGGCAGCGATCGCTTGAGGATCTCCCCCGCCTGTTCTTCGTGCGCCGGGTTGAGATAAGAGCTCATGAAGAAGACGGCCACCGCCTCGATCTTAAGCCGTTTCAGATCCTCCGCGAGGGTTTCGAGCGCGCCGGTATCGAGCGGCACCAGCACGTTGCCGTGTGCGTCCATCCGCTCGGGCACTTCGAAACGCAACTCGCGCGGGATCAACGGCTCGTCCCTTCGGTAGTGCAGGTCGAAGGGGTCGGGACGGTTGGCGCGAGCGATTTCGAGAATGTCGCGAAAACCCGCAGAGGTAACGAGGGCGCACTTGGCCCCGCGTCGCTGGATCAGGGAGTTGATGACCAGCGTGGTTCCGTGATTGAGGAAGTTGACGTCGGTGGGTGCCAGGCTGGTCTTGTCAAAACAGTCGAGAATGCCGTCAACGAAGTTGCCGTACGTCGTCGGACTCTTCGCGTATGTGGCCTTGCCGGTTTCGTGGTCGAAGCCGACGAGGTCGGTGAAAGTGCCTCCGATATCCACGGCGACGATGTACGGCATGAGATTCCTGCTTGCACGCGGTTTGACCGCGGTTCAGTTCGGTAGGGGAGGGCGTTCCGTTGGCGCGGGTGTCGAACCCGCGGTGGAAGCTCCACCCGGAAGAACGAACTGCTCTATGCCCGCGAAGCTGGCTGTCAGGTCGGCGCGTTCGAGGGTGCCCCCCATGGCCTGGTGGGCCGCTCCGAAAAAAGCCCCCGTTACCGTGCCTCCCTCACGGCCGCCATCAGTGAACGTATTTCCATCGACGGCCACCTCGTATCGCAGCGCGCCCTCTTGCCAGGTCGTGCCGCTGCCCACCGGTCCGGGCGCCTCGTACGCGCCCCAGGTCTCCAGGTCGCCGAATGTGAGCTGTCCGTTCAGGGTCTCCAGGTGAACCTGGAGATTCACGTTCCCGCCAACGGTCAGGGCGTCTGGCGTCAGTCCCAACAGGCGTCCCGACCAGGTCGCGGTCGGCGGCACGAGCGGGTTGTCCGCGAGATCCGTCCACGGGCGCGGTCCCGAGACCCAGGGCTGCGCCAAGCCGTTCCTCGCCGCCACGCCGAAGGCAATGGGTCCGTCGGGAAGGTCCAGGGATCCGCGGACATGAAACGAGGTGTCGTCCCAGGGCCCGAGATCTTCGGCCGACAATCCCGAGTAGTCGCTGCCCCCGAGCACGAACCCCTCGGAGTCCGGCGGCTCACCTGAACCGTCCAGGACACCCGATACGCCGTCACTCGGCACGTAGCGTCCCGGCAGAGCGCCGGGGCGGAACACGGTGTAGGCCGCCAGTAGCGCTTCACGGTCGATGGGATATACGACATGCCCGGTCACGCCGTCCGGATCCTCCCGGTCGCCGGCGTCGCTCATCATCGACTCGGGGAACAGCCCCGGGTCGACGTGGGTCATGCCCATGGCGTGCAGGATTTCATGCACCAGGATCGCGGTGACGCCTTGCGCGGAGTACACTTTCCTTACGGTTGCGCTGTCCTCCACGTGGCTGTCCAGTATGCGCGTCTCCCATTCCAGGGTGTCGGGATTGAACACCCTGGCCGTCAGGATCTTGTCCCGCTCGACCCAGACATGCGCGGCGCGCCTTTCCGCCACCGTCTGTTGGCCGGTAACGGGGTCGCGGGTCAATTGCTCCGCACAGGAGCACAGGCCGAGGGCGATTTCGCGCGGGGGTTTCCCCGTCGTATTCCAGTCTTCCCAACGGGCGAAGTCGATGTAGATCTCGCCGTCCGGGACGTCGTCGATCGCCGCGAGGGGCGGAGCGGCCTCATGGCTGAACCGGATGCGCTTCTCCGGCGGCAGCGCGGCATTGATAAGTTGCACCGCGCGCACCGCGTAGCCCGCAAGGCGCTCACTCGTGCCTTCCGCGACGCGTGCCGTGGGCGCCGAGGAGAACGTCTCGAGACCGGCCGTACGCTTGTACTCTCCCACTCCCATCACTTGGTTCAGGTATGCGAGCACCTGGGCCGCACCGACCCCGTCACGCACCCGGCCCGACGACACCGCCACGTCGCCGTGTGCGCCCGCGGGCATGAGTGCATCGGCGGGTGGCGCGACGTCGGCGCCGATGTGCAGCCTCTCGCCGAGATCGACAACCGGGAGTCGGACTGTTCGCTCGTCGGGCGGGGATGCCGGCGGAATCCGATCCGGCGTCGGGTCTGGCGCGCCGCCGCCGCATCCGTGCAGGCTCAACACGAGCAGCGCGGCGTTGACAAGGTTGGTTGCGGCTCTCCAGGACACTGCGTTCAAGGGCTCAGTCTGCCGTGGGCAGGATGATGAGCTGCAGGCGGTTGCCGGCGGGGTCGTAGAGGTAGACGCTCTTTTCGCCGGGCGCGCGCTGCGCCGCGCGCAGGTCCCCTTCGAGGTAGGCGCCGTGCGCTTCCAGCTTCTCGTAGATCTCGTCGTACTCCTCGATCGAGCCGACGCTCATGGCGAGATGCGCCCCCTTGTAGCGCAACCCGGCCCCGGGGTCCGGCACGTTGCCCGAGTCGGGTCCCGAGAAGCGCGAGCGCTGGGACATCTCGTCGACCTTCTCCAGGAACAGGAGTTGCCCCGAGCCGTTCCTGAGGATCAGCCGTCCGTTGCCCAATTCGCCGCCATCGCGGCAGATCAACTCCATCCCGAGAGCGCCGGCGTAGAAACGCTCGGCCGCTTCCAGGTCGGTGACCTCCATGGCGAGGTGGCTGATGTCTTCGTAGCGGATCACGACGGCGCTACTTCCTTGCGCACCGAGAACTCCAGGATGTTGTCGTCCGCGTCGCGCACGCGGATGGTGCGGTCGAGGGGCACCTCCGGCGGATAGGTCACGGGTCCTTCGTAGGGAGTCTCGCTCCCGCGCAACTGCGCCAGCAACCCGTCCATGGCCGCTTCCGTCAGCAGGAAGCCGATGCGCGGCATCGCGGCCGCGCCTTGAGGCGCCAACGGCTCCTGGGCAAGGCAAATCTCGAAACGATGTCCGCCCATCTCCACGAAAGACATCACCGGGAAACCCTTGTAGAGCCGGTGCGTGTTGAGGTTCTGGATGCGCAACGGCTTCGCCCCCAGCAGGTCCTCATAGAACCGGTGCGCCCGGGGAATGTCCTCGACAACGAAACCGCAATGATCAAAGGTCCGGATACGCGCCATGGCTGGTTTCTCCTCCCGGTCCGTCACCACAGGGTGCCGGAGCCGTGGGCGTTGTGGGAGACCGGCGCGAGCACCTGGTAGGGGTCGCCGTAGGCGGAGGCCGCCTCCAGCACTTCCGGGTGGTGCAGCAGCGAGCGGTCGAGCATGCCCTGTTCGTGCACGATCAGGCGCTCGTCGATGTAGAGCCGCGCGTTCATCACCGAGCCGTCCACGTGGCGGAAGTCCGGGTTCTTGCGGTCCGTGCCCAGGCCCACCCACGGCATCTTGCTGATCAGCTCCCAGTGCATGGGGTCGGCGATGCCGTGCTGGATGGAGGCCTTGGGATGGTAGCCGAACATGATCTCCACCAGCCGGTTGGAGCCCGGAACGTTCTTGAAGAGTTGCCGGCACTCTTCCGCCAGCTCACCGCCTTCGGCTTCCACCACCTCGCTGTCCTTCACCACCCATTTCATGGGTGCGGGCAGCTCGCCCGCCACCCCCTGCACGCAACTCAGGTAGACCTCGCCGTCGGCCTTGCCGCCGCCGTTGAACACGCCGCAGCGGCCCCACGGGAAGTGGCAGCGTCCCGGCGGGTCCCCGGCCCGGAACTGCATGCCGTAAAGCCGGGTGCCGTCGTAGGTGGCGGTGAGATGGCTGCCGAGGTCGTCCTCGATGCGCACCACCTTGCCCGCGGCCACCACCTCCCGCACCTTCTCCGCGAGCTTCCACAGCACGGGGTTGGGGAAGCGGGCATAGTCCCGCGCCAGCAGTCCCGGCGTGCCCTCGAAGTAGATGAAGTAGGGCTTCATGCGCTGTTCCTTGAGCTGCGTGCCGCTCTCCTCGCGCTTGCGCCCCAGGGCCCGGTGGCCCGGCGTGAAGGTGATGAACACGGGCCACACCCAGATCACCACGTCACAGGCGTGCATGGCGTCGAGCACCGCCTGGGGCACCCGGCCGTACCGCGAGATGGGCTCGGTGATGAGCGACATGGGCTCGGCGCCCATGAACTTGAGCCCGGCGGAAATGGCCTCCATGGAGGCGGAGTCGCTGCGCCGGTCCGCCAGGAGCAGCACCTGGTCGCCGGGGCGGATGTCGGACGCCTCGATCATGTTCTTGACGCCGTCCATCATGTCCGCGATGTCGTAGTCGATCATGTCCGTTTCCTGTCCGCGCGCTTGCGTTGCAAGCCCGCGGGTCCTTGCGCCGTTGACGGTGTTGCTCCGTGTGTGCTTCGGGTCGTCGCGGTTGATGCCCGGCGGCTCAATGCGGATGCCCCCGGTTCTCGCCCACCTGCAGGCGGTTGCCGAAGGGGTCGTAGAAATAGACCGTCTGCATGTCCGGCTCGTGCCAGGGGATGCGGTCGCCGAACGGCCCCCAGTAGCGCTCGATGTTGGTGAGACGCGACACGAACGGATCGTAGTCGCCGATGGCCACCTTCACGTCCACGTGAGGACCGCGCGAGTAGTGGCTCCGCTGGGTCATCTCCGGCACCTGGCGCAGGATGAAGAGCTGTCCCGACTCGGGGACCGCCAGGGTCAACTGATCGTCGCCCGGCACTTGGTCGATGTCCATCAGTCCCAGGGTGTTTCGGTACCAGTCCTCCGCCTGCGCCAGGTCGGTCACCTCCAGGCGCACGTGGCTCAAGCGGCACAAGCCCAGGTAGCCTTGGCCGGGGTCGAAGCAGCGCTGGTCCTCCCGCCGCGCCGACAGCTCGAAGACGAACTCGCCAGGCTCCTGGACCCAGAGGGACCCTGCGATGGGACTCGACGCCGGGTATTCCACCGGACCTTCGACGGGGACCTCCCGCTCGCGCAGAAGCTCCGCCGTGTCCTCAAGGCTCCGTTCGTTCAGTTCCAGTCCCCACACCGGCCCTTCCATGGGACGGATGGGCTTGGGGATGGGCTGCCCCTGGAGGGCGTAGCCGAAGCCCGCATGGTTGGCCAGCATGAAGAACGCCATCTCCGGGACCTCGCGGTTGAGCCCGCGCAGGTTGGCGTTCACAAGCCGGCGGAAGTCGGCGCCCAGGACCTGGGTGAGGAAGACGATGGACAGTCCGAGGTCGTTGGTGGGCACCACGCCATGATCGAGTCGGACAACGGGAGCGCCGTTCGTGCTCATGGTTCCATCCTCCTGCCTTCAGTTGGACATCGCGTCCTACGGCCGGGCGTACTTGTCCTTGCGCGGCCCCTCCGCCGTGTGCTCCGCGCGCGCCCACTCCGGACGGTAGCCGTCCTCGGTGACCGCGGCGGTGGTGTAGCCGCCGTCCACGTACAAACTCTCGCCGGTGACGAAGTCGGACTCGTCGCTGGCGAGGAAGATGGCGCCGCCGATGAGATCCTCCGCCTTGCCCATGCGCCCGAACGGGATGCGCCGGCGCCGCTCGCCCCGTTCCACCTCGTGGGCGTAGGGAATCGACTCCAGGCCGCCGTGCACCAGGCAGTTCACGTTGACGCCGTAATAGCCCAGGGCCTGGGCGATGGCGCGGTTCATGGCGTCCACGCCCGAGCGCGTGGTGCACCACGCCGCCGCCTCGCCGGAACCCAGCCGGCCCACGATGGAGGACAGGTTGACGATCTTGCCGCCGCGGCCCTGTTCGGCCATCTGCCGGCCCACGGCCTGGCAGGTGAGGAAGAAGGCCTTGAGCCCCACGGCCATCGCGTGGTCGAAGTCCTCTTCCTTGAAGGTCAGGAACCCCTGGTTGTGGGCCGTTCCCGTGCCGTTGAAGAGGATGTCGATGCCGCCGAACTCCGCGACCACGCGGCGGACCATCTCCTCCACCGCCGCCTTGTCGGTGACGTCCACCTGCAAGGCCAGCGACTGTTTTCCCAGTTCCTTGACCTGGGCGGCCACCGCCTCGGCCTTGTCCCGGTCTTCGTCCACGACCGCGACATGCGCGCCTTCCCGGGCGTAGGCCGGGGCCACGACGCTGCCGATACGGCCTCCCACTCCGGTCACCACCGCGATCTTGTCTTCAAGTCTCATCCCGTAGTTCCTCGTATGTATTCCGTTGTGTCCCGCGTGTCCCGGCCGGCCCGTTCACGCGGTGCTCGGGTCCCACCCCTGGGCGCCCGCCTTGGCCCACTCCGGACGGAAGCGGTCGTCGGTGACCGCGGCCACGGTATAGCCGCCGTCCACGTAGAGCACCGTGCCGGTGATGTAGGCGGCGTCGTCCGAGGCCAGGAACACCGTGGGCGGACCCATGTCCTCCGGGTACTCGGTGCGGCCCAGGGGCAGACGCCGGAGCCGCTCAAGCACCCCGGCCGAGTAGGGCGGGCGTTGGGTATTGCCGCGGGCCACGCCGTTGACGTTGATGCCCCAGAAGCCCAGGGCGTGGGCCATGGAGCGCGTGAGCCCGTCCACCGCGCCGCGGTCGGCGGCCCAGTCCACCGCCTGTCCCGGCCCCAGCTTGGCCACGATGGAGGTGAGGTTGACGATCCTGCCGTAGCGCCGCTTGACCATCTCGTTGGCGGCGGCCTGCCCCGTGAGGAAGTAGGGCTTCACGCCGCGCGCCAGGGTGTCGTCGAAGTCTTCTTCCTTGAAGTTCAGGAACTCCTGGTGATGCGGGCGCGCGGTGGCGTTGACCAGGATGTCGAGCCGGCCGTAGGTCTCCACGGTGCGCCGCACCATGGCTTCGACTTCCTCCTTCTCGCGCAGGTCCACGCCCATCGCCAGAGCGTTGCGACCCGCCGCGCGCACGCGCTCCGCCGCGACGTCCGCGTCCTCTTGCTTCCAGTCCGCGCACACCACGTCGGCGCCTTCGTCGGCGAAGGCCTTGCTGATGCTGCTGCCGAACTCGGCGTTGGCCCCGGTGACGATGGCGATCTTGTCCTTCAAACGCATACAAGTCTCCTGACGAGTCGATGTCGCGGCCGCCCCTCGGGAGACTGCCCGGAGACGGCGGTCCGGTTGAAGATACACCTGCACATACTGCGTTGCACGCTGCCGGTCAAACCGTATTGCCAACCGTGCGTCGGGTGATGTATCGTCCATGCGTGTCGCGAACGAACTAGTGTCGTGTCCCGTAAATACCTGGCATAAGTTGCGCAGGATTTTTCGTTGTCGGCAAGGCGCGATGACGAGCAGTGGCGGGCACCACGCGAGGAAGAGCAACGCAGCCGACGGCGAAAAATCCTGCGCAACTTATG
>Ga0209754_1000297_pt1 | contig 74953 bp, 78 predicted proteins | sample MesohylBB_FD_187295 | JGI IMG/M metagenome (GOLD analysis project Ga0209754, IMG submission 187295) | Host-associated microbial community of the marine sponge Aplysina aerophoba from Gulf of Piran - sponge mesohyl, lysed by bead beating... | ecosystem: Host-associated > Porifera > Sponge >...
CGAAACCGGGACCAGCGACACCCCCACGACGCTGCCGCCTGCAGCCCCAACACCCCGAAACGACAAATCAGGCCAACCGGAATGCCCAAAACACGACTCGCGGCATTCTCATGAATAATCAGGGCTAGCTCGCGTCCGTGATTGCTCAAGGTTCCTGACAGCTGCCTCATCGATCCCATGGTCGCCAGGACATCTTCATCGGAGAACGCAGCTATGTCTTCCGTCAAGTCGTCAAGACAGTAGGGGTACGGCAAGAAATCTTGTGCGATGACAACTAGGAACACCGCTTCGTCTGGTGTGACCTCGCCGTCTGCCAACGAGATCGAAACCAGAAGGCGCCGGATGGCCTCGTCAGTTGTCGAATGAGCGGAAGCCTGAGTCAAGCGCGGACTTGAGTCTTGCAGCGGGCGTCCCGCAACACCTGCAGAATTCGTCGGCGCCGACACCGGACGCGGAGTCGTCAGTACCCCCTGGCTATATGTGGAACCACAAGACCGGCACTCGATATAGGAACCCAGCTCGTCCAGAGGGATCAGTGGGATGAAGAACAGAGTGAACCATCTTCGCACCGAGACATTCGAGTACCAACCCTCGGCACCGCACCGAGGGCAATGGAAAGAGCCGCTTGAGACGACGCGAGCGCGGGACTTCCATCCGAAGATGATCACAATTGCATCCGCTCTGTCTCCAACTCATCGAATTCCTGCCTGCGAAATCCGCGCGGTATCACTCGGGGTTTAGGTACATGGTCAAACGTTCGGGGCGTGCATGTCGAGGCAATTAGGACCCAAGAAACATGAGGAAATCTAATGCACGGCTCTGGCGCGACCGCGCCTGAACGCTGTACGCGCTACGCGTTCGCGGTTGTGGCGGCGTCGGCGATGGAAGCGACGGCATCGTCGATGATGTCGGGTGTGTGTGCGAGGCCCACGAAGATCGCCTCGTAGGCACCAGGGGCGAACGCCACGCCGCGTGCGAGCAACTCGGCGTGGAGTCGCGCGTAGGCCTGCTCGTCGGTGGTACGGGCATCGTCGTAGTCGACCGGCAACCAGCCCGGTTCGGGCCCGGCGCCGCAGTACAAGCCGACGAGCGTGCCGACCTGGCAGACGGCAGCATCGAAGCCAGCGCCAGCCAGCGCGTCGCGCGCGCCGTCGGCGAACCGGCTGGCCCGCGCTTCCAGTTCTGCATAGGCCGCCGCGGTGAGCCGTTCGAGTGCCGTCAGTCCTGCTGCGGTCGCCATTGGGTTCCCCGAAAGCGTGCCGGCTTGGTACACGGGACCGGTCGGGGCGAGCGTCTGCATGATCTCGGCGCGGGCACCGAGGGCGCCGATGGGCAGGCCGCCGCCGATGACCTTGCCAAAGCACGAGATGTCGGGCGTCACGCCGAATCGCTCGGCGGCGCCGCCGCGGCCCAGGCGGAAGCCGGTGATGACCTCATCGAAGATCAGCAGTGCGCCCGCTTCGTCGCAGGCGTTCCGCAGGCCATCCAGGAATCCGGGCACGGGCGGCACCAGACCCATGTTCGCTGCCACCGGCTCGACCACGACCGCCGCGGTCTGCTCGTCGAGCGCGGGCACGACGTTGTAGGGCGCAACCACCGTGTCGGCCACTGCGCTCGGCGGGACTCCGGCTGAGCCCGACAACCCGAGCGTGGCAACGCCGCTGCCGCCGGCGGCCAGCAGCGAATCGGCGTGACCGTGGTAGCAGCCGGCGAACTTCACGATGCGCGGGCGGCCGGTGAAGCCCCGTGCGAGGCGAACCGCGGTCATGGTGGCCTCGGTTCCGCTGCTGGTCAGCCGCACCTGCTCGACGCCAGGCGCCGCGTCGGCGATGAGCTCCGCGAGCAGCACCTCTCGCTGCGTCGGCGCGCCGTACGAGGTGCCGTCCGCAGCAGCCTTCGCCACTGCCTCAGTGACGGCCGGGTGGGCGTGACCCAGGATGATCGCCCCGTAGGACTGCACGAAGTCGAGGTACCGGCGACCCTCGACATCGAAGACGTACGGCCCTTCGGCCCGTGCAACGAAATACGGTGCGCCGCCGACCGAGCCGAAAGCCCGCACCGGCGAATTGACACCTCCCGGAATCACCCGCTGGGCAGCTTCGAACAGGTCGGCATTCGTCGGCGGCTCGGTCACGGCTCGCAGCGTAGGGGTGCCGATGCGGTCAGTCGCTCGCCGGATGGTGTTCCGCGCGCAGCGCCGTCGCGACTGCTTCGACCAGACCTTCGCTGGAGGGACGGCTGGCGACGGCCGCCACCGGCAGTCCGGCTTCGGCACACGCAGCGGCCGTGGTGTCGCCGATGCAGACCACCTTGGCGCGGATCTCTCGCTCGCCGATCTGGCTCAGATGGCCCACCACCGCGGACGGTGAGGCGAAGATCACGGCATCCGCTGCAGCCACGTCGGCAATGAGATGGTCTGACAGCGTGGGCGTGACCGTGCGGTAGGCGCTGACTGCGTCCACGGCCCAGCCGCGCGCTCGCAGGCCGTCGACGAGTTCGGGGCGGGCTTGCGCAGAGTGCGGCACAAAGCACGCATCGCCCGGTTGCGGATCGCCGAAGGCCTCAGCGAGGCCGACCGCGTCGTTCCGGTCGGGCACCAGGTTGGCCGGTCGGTCTAGCTCGGCCTCGACGCGGGCTGCGGTGGCAGGACCAACGGCCGCGACGCGGATGCGCGCGAAGCGACGGCGCACCCCGCGCCGGTCGGCGCGTGCGAGAGTTGCTGCGACCGCGTTCGGCGAGGTGAACGCAACCCAGCTGAACTGTTCGAGTCGCAGCAGGGCATCGTCGAGCGGTTGGCCGCCGTCCAGGGGCGGCACCACCGCAATGGCCGGAGCGATCACGGGACGCGCTTGGTGGCTGCGCAGCGCGTCCGCCAGCGGATCGGCCTGGTGCGACGCCCTCGTGACGACAACCGTGCGGTCGGCGAGTTCGCTGAATTGGCTCTCAGGCATCGTCGCCCAGAGCGGACCACATGGCGGCGTCTGTGCCGGTTCGGGTCATCAGTTCGCGGGCCAAGGCCGCTCCCAGGGAGAGACCGTCGACATCGCTGCCGCTGGTGCGCACGATGGCGCTGCGATCTGGCGTCGCGAGCAGCGCGGTCATGTGGAGGTGCCCATCGGCGCCGAGAGTGGCGTGAGCGCCAGTCGGCAGGTCACAACCACCGCCGAGCGTCCGCAAAAAGGAACGCTCGGCATGCACGCAGCGTGTGGTTGCCTGGTCGATGATCGCCCCGACTGCGGCGGCGGCTTGCGCGTCGTCGGTTCGGTGCTCGATCGCGATGGCACCCTGCCCGACCTGGGGCACGATCTCGTCGGGGCTGAATCGCTGCGCGATCTGCCCAGATTCACCGAGACGCTCCAGCGCTGCCGCTGCCACGATCACCGCGTCGATGCCTGGATCGCTGGCTGTGGCAATGCGACGAGCCATGTTCCCGCGCAATCCGGTGAACCCCAGATCGGGACGCAGTGCAGCCAGCTGGCACTGCCGGCGCTGTGATCCGGTTGCGACAACGCCGCCGTGCCCGATTGCATCGAGCTCCAGACCGACCAACGCATCGCGCACGTCACCTCTCGCCAGGCAGCCTGCCAGCGTCAAGCCGGGAGTCGGTTCCGAGCGCATGTCTTTCGCGCTGTGCACCGCTGCATCGGCGCGCCCATCGAGTACGGCGGCTTGCACCTCGGTCACAAACACCCCCCTGCCGGACATCTGCGCGATCGGCGTAGACAAGTCGAGGTCTCCGCTTGTGCGCACCGGCACGAGCTCAATGTCACCCGAAGATGATCCGGCTGCTGCAAGTGCGGTCGCGACGGCGCGCGCCTGCCACGTAGCGAGCGGGCTCGATCGTGTCGCGATCCTCACGCGGCCAAGGTCTATAAGTCGAAGAGGTCGCGCACCGAGTCCGCGAGCCGGTCGCCCTTGGCTTTGCCTGCCGCAGTTCGCAGCGCGACGGTGGGCTGATGCAGCAGCTTGTTGACCAGCGCTGCGGTTGCCCGCTCGAGGGCCTCGCGCGCGTCTTCGTCGAGATCGGGATGCGCCGCCAGAGCGCGCTCAATCTCGGCTCGGCGGACCGCTTCTGCCTGACCGCGGAGCGATTCGATCAGTGGTGCCATCTCTCGGGCACTGCGATCGGCCGAGAAGCGCTCTGTCTCGTCGACCAGGATCGACTCGACTGCTGCCACTTCGGCTTGCCGGCGGACGTGTCCGGTATCGGCAAAACGGGACAGGTCGTCCATGTCGAGGAGGGTGACGCCCGCAAGGCGCGCCACGGCAGGGTCGACATCACGGGGTACGGCGATGTCGACGATCAGCAACGGGCGGCCCGCACGCCGCTCGATGACTGCTCCCACGCTGGCGTGGTCGACGATCACCGACGTCGCACCTGTGGATGTCAGCAGCAGATCAACCTCGACCAGGGCGTCCTCCAGGTTCGCGAGCGGCAGTTGATGGCCGCCTACTCGCGCAGCCAGGGCCTCGGCGTGCGAGGGCGTGCGGTTGGCTACCTGCACGGCTGCGGGGCCGGCCGCCGCGAGGGCAACGATCATGCCCTCGGCCATTTCGCCGGCACCCACGACGAGCACCCGGGAGCCTTCCAACGTGCCGAGATGGTTCTTGGCCATGCTGACCGCGGCGTGACTGATCGACGCGGTCCCCCGTGAGATGTCCGTCTCGGTGCGTGCACGCTTGCCAGCGCTGATCCCATGCCGGAACAGCTGGTTGAGCACCGTGCCTGCGGTTCCCTCTGTGCGCGCCGCGTCCCATGCCGTGCGCACCTGACCCAAGATCTCGTGCTCTCCCAGCACGGCGGAATCCAGGCCGCTCGTCACACGGAACAGGTGACGGGCCGCATCGTCGTCATAGTGGACGTAGAGATGGTCGGACAGCTCGGCGGGCGCCGCACCCGACAGGGTGCAGAAAAAGTCGCGCACCTCGCCGAAGGCCGCATGGAACCGCTCAGCCACGACGTAGGCCTCGGTGCGGTTACACGTCGACACGACGACGGCTTCGCTGACGTTCTCGCACGATGCGAGATCACCGAGCCGTTTCGGCACGTCGGTAGCGGGAACCGTGCAGCGCTCCAATAGCTCAAGCGGAGCGCTGCGATGGCTCACGCCCATGACAACGATGGACACGAGGACTACCCAGGGTTCGGAAATGCGACCCGCACAGTCTCGCCGGTCCGGCACCCCGTTTCCACGCGCTTGACCCAGGTTTGCGCCACGAGTGTGACTCCGGGGCGCTCAATTGAAGAAGAACAGCAGCCTGAGGGTGGCCGCGAGCAAGATGAGTGCGACGAGCGCGGCCAGTACGAGCGCAGTTCGAGGTCTCATGTCACCGTCTCATGTTGAGGGGCGCAGGCGGATCTCCGTGCCTGCGGCAAAGCCCAGGTGCGCCGCGCTCCCGCCGGCCACCGACAGCTCAAGCAGACCGAATGGATCATCGGACAGCGCGAGGCTGACCGCGCCGGCTGCGCCCGCGGGCGCCACCTGGACCGACTGCGCGTTCGCTTCGGCCGGGTGTGAACCGGTTGCGATGGCTGTCCACTCCGCGACCAGGAGATCGCCGAGCGGTGCCACCGTCTCGCGGTCGACGTTGAGCTGAACCGTGCCCCAGCGCGTGACCGACAGCACTTCGGCAGTCACGGAACCGTCGTCTTCGACGCGCGGAACCGCAACCAGGGAAGGCAGCAGCAGCGTCGATTCAATGGGCGAACCCAGCGCCTCGATCGGCTCACCGGCCGCGAGGCGACCGGCCGCAGGTGCGAGCACGTCACGCGCCGGGTGAAGCACCGATGGTGGGTCACCGCAGCCGGGAACATCGATGCGGACTGCCATGTCTGCGCCGCCGACTGCCGCTGTTGCCGCCGCCAGCACGCCGCTGTCTGGGCCCACCAAGATCGACTGGCCGCCGCCGACCGAGACAGCGATGGCGGGCCTGTCCAATCGGCGACCCAATGACGCCAGCACCACCCCAGGCGCGAGGTGCGGCACGCTGCGCACCAACGTCAGCGCCGCGGTGCGCGAATCGCCCGGATCGATCTCGTGGCACAGGTCGATCACGGCGGCGTGGGGAGCGGCCTGGCGCACGATCGAATGGATGACACCCACCGATTCGTCTGCGGTACCGAGATCACTTAGGAGGGTGACGGTGTCGAAGCCCGTCATCGTTGTTCGCCCGCCCTCGTCCCGATTCTGATCACGCTGCGCCGAGTTCGGCGGATCGGCGGGTAGCGGCTTCGATAGCCGCAGCGAATGCAGCGCGCACACCGTGACGTTCCAGCTCGCGAAGCCCGGCTGCGGTGGTGCCGCCGGGCGATGTCACATCGGCTCGCAGATCGGCAGGCGAACGCCCTTCGGCCAGCAATGTCGCTGAGCCGAGCAAGGTCTGGATGGCCAGTTCGGTAGCCACGGGACGGCTCAGACCCATGAGGACGCCCGCTTCGATCATCGCCTCGGCCACGAGGAAGACATACGCCGGACCCGATCCTGACAAACCAGTCACAGCGTCCATCAGGTGCTCAGAAACGCGCGCGACCTTGCCGACCGACCCGAGGATCTCGCTGGCCCAGTCGAGGTCGGCATCGGAGGCGTGCTCGTTCGCGCAGATGGCCGCCGCCCCTTCCGACACCAGCGCGGGCGTGTTGGGCATGGCGCGCACGATGGGAGTGCCGCTGCGGGCCGCGCCGCCCAGCGTTGCGAGCGTCACACCTGCGGCAATGGAGAGGATGCGGTCGGTGCCGGCCGCGGTGACAGCAGACGCAACAGTCGGGATCACGTCGGGCTTGGTCGCCAGGATGGCACCCGCCGAGGCCGCGATTTCGTCCGTGACGGCGACGCCATAGCGGTCTGCCAGCTCATCGCGGCGGGCGGGAATCGGCTCTGAGACGCAGATGCTCTGGGCATTGCGGCCCGCGGCGAGCAATCCGCCCAGCAGCGCTTCGCCCATCTTGCCGCCGCCGACGATCAGCAGATCGATCCTCTCAGCCATGCGGTCACGGTACCGGACGGCATCGGGACCCCTGCTGAGCAGGCGGTGCCGGGGCACTCGCAGTCAGTGAGTGGAGCACTTCCCTGCATGCCTGCTGGCGAGTGCCCCGGCGAACGCCAAATCAATCAGAAAACTATGAAAGACATCAAATGGTTTTCGGGATCTACTTCTGGAAGCCCAGCCGGACGAGCGTCGTGAAGTCACGCTCGATGTACGCCCAAAGCGACCCGACAATCCGGTCCATCTCGTCCTCGTCGACGCAGTGGGTAGGCAGTTCTCCCGTCACATACAGCGCATCCTCGGGACCGACGCCGTACTGGGCACCCACCAGCGAGTAGTTGCGTCGCAGAACGAAATCGGCGACCTGATCTGCTCGAAGCTGCGGGGCCGGAAGAACGTAGGACTCATAGGCCAGCGTGCGTTGGCGCAGCGTCAACCAGATGGCGATGACATCGCGGGATTCCCCTGCAAGACGCACGTACCAGCGGCGCGGCACCTCGGAGTCTCGGGTCACGTCCAGCAGCATCGGTCGTTCATCGGGAGCGCCTTGAGACTGTGAGCGAGCCCATTCGGCCAGCCAGTCGTCCATGCGGGCCTCGAGCTGATCGAGCTCGGCGGCGGTTGCCGGGCGACGAGTCATGGTGCTGCCGACCCAAGATTCACAGGCAAGCGACAAGCTCTCGTCGGCCCGCGGCGTCGAGCACGTCCAGTGCTGCTGCCGCGCTCGCGCGCCAGCTATAGCGCTCGGCGCGGCGAGAGCCGGCGTCGCCGAGGCGCAGCGCCAGCAGCGGATCGGTGAGAATGTCGGTGACGCGGCGGGCGTACGCCTCGCCGCTGCGGCCAGCGATGAGGTAGCCGGTGCGTCCCTCGACAACGTTGTCGCGCAATCCCCCGACGTCTGACGCGACGACCGGTGTCCCGCACGCCGCGGCCTCCAGAGCGACCAGTCCGAACGACTCGGATCGGCTCGGCACCAGGCACACATCAGCGGCCCGGTAATAGGTCGACAGCAGGTGGTGCGGGAGAGGATCGACGAACTGCACACAGTCCGAGACCGCCAGATCGTCGGCCATATGCCCCAGCCGGGCGAGCGTCTCGTGACCTTGCGGACCGCTGGGCCCTCCCACGATGACGAGCTGCGCGTTGGCGCCCGCTGGGCCCCCAGCTCTCGTGGCGGCGAGGGTCTCGATCGCCAATTCGGCGCCCTTGAGCGGCTGCAACCGTCCGACAAACAGCAGCACCGGTCCGGGCGGAAGCCCGATGGCCGCGCGCGCGGCGTGTCGCTGACCTGGCGCGAACATGGCGCGGTCCACGCCGGGTGTCAGCACGTGAACTCGTTCTGGCGGTACGTCGTACAGCGATCTGAGCTGGCCCGCCTCCGCGTCTCCCGAGGTGAACACGGCGTCCGCACAATCGATGACACGCTGCTCGGCCTCGCCGCGGTGGCGCGGCTCGGCCTCACCGATGCTCGCCTTGACTCGGCCCAGCGTGTGAAAGGTGACGGCCAGCGGGACATCGAGGCGGTGCTTCAGCTCGTGTCCCGCCAGGCCGCTCAACCAGTAGTGAGCGTGGATTGCGTCGACTGGCCGCCGAACTAGGTGCTCGCCGACCCGATCAGCAAACGCTGCGACGACCGCGAGCAGGTCATTCTTGTCGAGCGATGGAGCACCGGCGTCGACGTGGGTGACGCTCAGCCCCGACTCGACTTCGATGTGGTCCGGTTGCGATGGATCGGTGCGACGGGTGTAGATGTCGCAATCGACCCCAAGATGGGCCAGCGCGGCGGTGAGCTCGCGCACGTACACGTTCAAGCCGCCGCCGTCGCCGCTGCCTGGCTGGTGGAGCGGCGAGGTGTGCATGCACAGCACCGCAACTCTCGTGACGCGACCAGGTTCGCCCGGCATCTGAAGATCGGGAGCATCGGGGGTCACGGCCGATAACGCTACGCAGATCGCCGGAAAAGCACGAACTCAGCGATCAGACATTGAGCAGACCCAAGCCCCACATCCACACCAGCGCCGTGACGCTGAGCGAATCGATCCTGCGCACGGCCCACTCCCCCCTCAGGCGCTGCAGCGCTCGATGGGCTCCGCCGGCGAGCCGTGACTCGCTGCGGCCGACGGCTGATGGGCTCGCAGCATCGGCCCCATCCCGCAGTCGCTCCTGGGGTCGTGCGGCGAGCGCGGTGTTCGTTCGGGCGACGGCAGGGCCGAGCGGCAGCGTCACCGCAGCGAGCAGGCCAAACCTGATGACGTCGGTGGGCGCGAAGGGCGGCACGCTCAAACCGGTCAGCGCAAAGATCGCGATGCCGGCTGCGACCACCCCGGCCAGGGGGCCCCGCACACTCGGCGGCCGACCCGCCGCGCTGAGGTGATTGCCAGCGTCGTAGATCGCCGCCGCGCTCACGAGTACGAGTGCCGCGCCGAGCGAGTAGCGGGCGACCGCCGCCGCACACGCAGCGGTGACGCCGACCTGCATCCACGTGCGGACCAGCAGTCCCGCACGGGCCAGGAATGGCGATGGGGACGAGTGATCTGCGGACGGTGTGTTGGTGCCGGAGCGGCCGGGTTTCAAGGCACCGACCACGATGAAGCTGGCCACAACGGCTGCGCCGAGCACGGCTCCTGCCAAGCGGGTGTCGAGGACGCCCGCGAACCCGACTGCACCGGCCAACGCGGCCGCCGGCAGCCGATAACTCGGGTGCAGCGTGGGCTGTGCGGACGCCCCGCCGGCGCCCGGCGAAGAACGTGGCGCATCGGTACTGCTGCGAACGCTTGCGGCTTGCCAAGCTCCCACCATGGCGATCGCCGTCATGGTGAGCCCGAATGTCAAGGCTCCCGCCCACAGCGCACCGATCAGCACCCCGAACCAGATCAACCCAGCACTGATGGTGGCATCGCCCAACGCGACCGCCGGCCCAATCCACAGCACTGCTGCGGGGAGTGACGCCGGTCTGAGACCCGGCGACGCTGCCACCATGCCGCCGTCGCTCAGCCGCCCGATACCGGCGGAAGGACAGCGATCTCGTCTCCAGCGCTGAGCTGTGCCCCTTCGAGCGCCGGTTCGCCGTTCAACCAGACCCGGCTGGCCGCCAGCACGGCGGTGAAGCCATCGCCAAACGTCGCCATTGCCCAGTCCAGTGCCTCGGCGACCGACGACGCCTCTGTCTGGGTGCTGCCGACGCCAGCCGCTTCGCGCGCCCCTGCGAACAGGCGGATCGTCACCGTCGGCATCGCCGTGATGCTACCGATCGCATCTCGGAGGTAATGCGGACGGCCCGCTACGGTCAGGCGCCGTGACACAGCATTCAGAGTTGCTGGCGGTGCGACACGGCCAATCCGAATGGAATCTGCGCGGCCGCTGGCAAGGACAGGCCGATCCTGCATTGACCAATCTCGGTGAACGGCAAGCCGAGATTGCCGCCGATGCCCTAGCGGCGACGCTCGCGGCTGCGGACGACAGCTGGCGGACGCCGGTGATGCACGGACGCGACCTGCATACCGGTCGGCATGCATTCGACCTGCCCGCATTCGACCTCATCGTGGCGAGCGACCTGCAACGTGCGCGCCGGACTGCGGAGATCATCGCGAAGCAGCTAGGAGTCAGCGAGGTCGTGGCCGACGAAGCACTGCGCGAGCGCAGTGCGGGGCCTTGGGAAGGCCTCACTCGAGCGGAGATTGACGAGGGTTGGCCTGGCGATGTCGCAGCCAGGCGATGGCCGCCCGGATTCGAGTCTGAGGACAGCATCGCCCGGCGGCTGCTGCCGGCATTACAACGTCATCTTTCTGTGTGCGGACGTGTTCTGCTGGTGGGTCACGCAGGTGTGCTCAAGACGATCGACGCACGAGTGGGCCTCGGTGACGATCGGGTGCCGAACTTGGCAGGCCGCTGGTTCTGGCTCGACGGCGCTGCGGCTGACGCGACGTGGAACTGGGATCAACTGGAGCCCCGCAACCGGGTCGAATTGGTTTCCTCCGACATCGACCTCATGATCGAGTAGCTGGCCCAGGCCGCACAGGCGCACGCGGGAGTGACGTTCAGGACTCGGTGAGCCAATCCGTGGCAACTGCGGGATCGATGTCGTCGTCCGCCAGCAGGCCCAGGGTTCGCTCCGCCCGTTCCAGATCGTCCTCGATGGTGTCGAGTTCGTCATCGCTAAGCAGTTCCGACTGGGGCGGCCCAGCACGCAACCCATCGGGCGAAGGCGGCTCTTCGGGCCCGGATTCGGGGGACACCGTCGTCAGGCTAGAGCGAGAACCCTCGCCAGTAGCCTCGATACGAGTACCGGAGCGCCGCATCGGCGCCTACCGACGGCGGGCCGCTAGCTCATCAGGTAGAGCAGGGGACTTTTAATCCCAAGGCGCCGGGTTCGAGTCCCGGGCGGCCTACCGCACCGGCACACCGCCACCGCAAGCTCATCAAGCAGAGCAGGCCCGCATCAACCCCAAGGCGCCTCACCTACAGTGCTCGCCGTGGTGGCTGTACCGATACGACGCCTCGATCCGGACCTTCCGTTGCCGGCCTACGCGAAACCCGGCGACGCGGGATGCGACCTGCTGGCCGCCGAGGCAGTCACGCTCGCCGCAGCCGGCGGTCGGGCCATGGTGCCAACGGGCATCGCCGTCGCGATCCCACCTGGTTATGCGGGCTTTGTGCAGCCTCGCAGCGGGCTGGCGTTGCGGCACGGTGTGACCTGCGTGAACTCACCCGGGTTGATCGACAGCGGCTACCGGGACGAGCTGCGGGTGCTGCTGTTGAATACCGACCCGACCAAGCCCTACGAGATCCAACGCGGCGACCGCATCGCCCAGTTGGTGATCCAGCGCATTTCCCAGGCCGAGTGGGACGAGGTGGATGCGCTCGACGAGACCGAGCGGGGCCTCGGGGGATTCGGGCACTCGGGTCGCTGAGCCCGGACGATCATCCCGACTCGGCCCGTCGCTGGACCGTCCGCGAGCTTGGTTCGGGAGGCGACGCGAGCCTTCGTGTTACACCCCATCGGTAGCCATGACTGCATGACGACGAAGCCGCCGACACAGCAACCGCTGACGTTGTTTGACGCCTCGCAGTTCGAGTTCGAGGACGACTGCGCTGCCAAGACGCCGGCTCGGCCGTCGCTCAAGGGGCTCGGAGCCAATGGCTTTGCTGTCGCAGGCAGCACCCTGAGGGTCGCAAGCGCCGAGGCGGCGCAAGCCCGCAGGCGCCGCGCACGCGCACGGCTGGCGAAACGTCGCTACCTCGCCGATACCGATGGCTACGAGCGCATTGAGCAGGCCCGCCGGGCGCTGCAGCTTGTGGCCGATTAATGCTTGCCGTCTTCGGCCGCGTCCTGATGCAAGGCGAGCGCGGCTATGTATGCCCCGCCGATCAGGTTGGGATTGATGACGCGATCGGCGCCTGCCTGTTGCAGCTTCGGCAGCGCACCACCCGAATTTGCTCTCGCCACGATGAAGAGATCTGGGTACATCGCGCGAGCACTCAAGGCGATATACAGATTGTCGACGTCGGAGTCCAACGCCAGCACCAGAGAATTCGCCCTCTCGGTCCCGGCGTGGCGCAGCGTGATGTCCTCGGTGGCGTCGCCGAGCACTAGATGCAGGCCGCCGGGGTCAATGCCGGGATCGCGGTCGATCAGCACCATTTCGGCTCCTGCATCACTCATGGCCGCCGCGATGGCCCGACCCACCTGGCCGTAGCCGCAGATGACCGTGTGACCGGACAGATTGTCAATAGAACGCTGCATGCGTCGTCTCCTGACATGGTCGTCGAGCCGTCCCTCGAACAGCATCTCGATGACAACACCGATGGTGTAGAGCGAAGTGCCAGTGCCGAGCAGGATGAGCACGATGGTGAAGAGCTGATAGCGGCCTCCCACGTTCTCGGGGTCGCCGTAGCCGACCGTCGAGACAGTGATGACGGTCTGGTACAGCGCTTCGAGCACATCGAGACCGAGCAGCACATATCCCGTCGTGCCGGCCACCAAGATGGCCGTGAGCACTGCGAGCCCGGCGACGAGCCGTTCGACGGGTTCAAGCCCTCCAGAGACGAGGCGTCGCCGCGACTTGCCTCGGAGTCGCTGACCGCGGCGCGATCGCCGTCGTCGCAGCACGCCTTTCATCGATTGCACGCTATTGCGGTCGACGGCCCAGGTCGTGCCTACGATGCAGCCCGTGATGGTCTGGCTGGATCTGGAGATGACCGGACTCGATCATCGGCGCCATCGAATCGTGGAGATCGCGACCGTGATCACCGACGATGCACTCGACGTGATCGCCACGGGTCCGTCGTTGGTTATGGGGGCGTCACAAGCCGATCTCGATGCGATGGATCCCGAAGTCCACACGATGCACACCAAGACCGGGCTGCTCGGCGAGATCGGGGCGTCGCAGATCACCGTGGCTGAGGCAGCCGAGCGCACGCTTGCGTTCGTGACTGAACACATCCCCGAGCCGCGCACGGCGCCGCTGTGCGGGAACTCGATCGGTACCGACCGTCGCTTCTTGGACCAGTACATGCCGGCGCTGGAAGAGCACCTGCACTACCGGGTGGTCGACGTGTCATCGATCAAGGAACTCGCCAAGCGATGGCGACCGGACGTCGCTGAGGCGTGGGTTGAACAGAGCCGATCCCGGGCCGGGACCACCAAGCATCGAGCCCTCGACGACGTACTCGAGAGCATCAACGAACTGCGCTTCTACCGGGAGCGATGGCTGAACACGGAACTCGCCGATGCCCGCTCCTCCTCGGCTGGGGATTCCTGACACAGAATCGAATGATCTTTAGAAGGTTGAGGTAGCTGGCTAGCCTGCAGCCCGTGTCACGCCCGACGCGCGAGGAGCAGATGCCGCCCGACGGCAAGGTCACTGAGCTCGCGCCGGACGTGCGCCGGCTGCAGCTGCCGATGTCGATGCCAGGTCTCGGGCACGTGAACTGCTACATCCTCGACGACGACCGCGGCGCCGCCCTCGTCGATCCCGGCCTGCCGGGCCCAGCCAACTGGAAGGCGCTCATGGCAGGGCTGGCACAAGCTGAGGTGCCGCCCGAGCGGGTCCACTCGATCATCGTCACCCACAGCCACCCGGATCACTTCGGGGCGGCGGGACGCTTCGTCCGTGAATTCGGAGCCGATCTGGTGACCCATCGCCGATTCCGGTTGTGGTGGGACACCGCGGACGAGGACGAGGAAGCTCTCGAACCGGTGTCGTCCGACGGCGAGAACAACGAGCTCGTCGCCGATCCGGTGCACAGCGGACGCGACACCGGACCAGGCGGCCCGACGCCATGGGGCGGCCAGCGTTACAAGATGCCAATCCGGGCGAAACTCGGCTACTGGGCGATGCGCAATGGGTGGGCCGGCCGCTGGTTCGCCACGCCGCACCCCACGCACCACGTCGAAGATGCCGACCGGATCAAGCTGGCGCGGCGTGAGTTCGTGGCGGTCCACACCCCGGGTCACACCATCGACCACCTGTGCCTGTTCGATCCCGAGGGCGGCTTGATGATCTGCGGCGACCACGTGCTGCCGACGATTACGCCGCACATCTCGGGCATCACGACGGCGCGCGACCCGCTCAAGGATTTCTTCTCCAGTCTTGATCGGGTCGCCAGCTTTGACGGCGTGACGATGGGCCTGCCGGCTCACGGCCAGCCGTTCACCGACCTGTCTGGCCGGGTCGAAGACATCAAGCGTCACCACAACGAACGCTTGGACCTGCTCCGTTCGTCGTCGGACCGGCTCGGTCGCGCACCCGTGCAGGACTACATGAAGCAGCTCTTCAAGGAGCGTTCGTGGGGTCCGATGGCGGAGTCCGAGACCTTTGCCCATCTCGAGCATCTGCGCTACATCGGCGAGGTCGGCGTCTCCCGGCGACCCGATGACGTCCTCGAGTACGAGTTCGACTGAATATTCCCTCCGTTCGCAGCAGCCCGAGCAGATGCCATAGCTGCGCAGGCGGCAGGAGACTCTGCGACGTTGCGACCGGCCGGATCGCTGGAGCAGAGGGTTCTGCCGCCTGGGCAGCGAGCGCGCGGAAAATAACTTGACACGGCCTGCGGTGAAGTGATGCTCTTGGCGCCGCTGCGGCCTATCGTCGGGATTCCGCAGCTGGCCACCAGCCCCGACCATTCGCTCGCTTGGATCTGCAATGTCCGACCTCGGCACCTACACCACGGCGCGTGCCTGCGGGTACCGCGTACGGGTGCTTGTGCCTGACGCGCGTTGCCGCTGGCAGCCCGTCACGCGGTCCCGGACGCGCGGCACGGCCATCGACGTGCTCGCGGCGGTGGGTCCCATGCCGACCATGTTCCAACGTGCGGTGCGCGGTCACGGTGCCAACCCAGCGGCAACCGTCAAGCGTCACCGCCTGCGGCCCTCGGAGTGTCTGATGTAGTCCACTGAGACACCAGAACTCTCCGAACGGCCGCCGGGACAACCCGGCGGCCGTTTCGCGTGTACGGCACACCCGCCGAGATCACCACCACCACCCAGTTCGCAACCCACAAGACAGAGGAGCAATCCCATGCTGGAACTCGTCATTGACAACACACCGACCCTCACCAATGAGGGTTGGCGCACGCGGGGTCGCTGTCGCGACCTCGTGGGCACCCTGACCCCCTTGTTCTTCTCGGAGAACTTCTACGAGATCGCTCGCGCCAAGGCCATCTGCTCAGCATGCCCAGTGATGGGCGAGTGCTTCGAGGCCGCCACCGAACGCCATGAGCCATGGGGCGTCTGGGGCGGCGAGCTCTTCGAGAACGGGCGGGTCTGCAGGGACAAACGCCCACGCGGCCGTCCGCCCAAACGGTCCCGGCCGCATCTGATCGTCGAGGAGGTGCCCCTGCCTCCCGACCTGGTCCGCGCCTGAGTCTTCCCCTGCTCAGGTGCGCCCTCCGAGTGGATCCGCTCCCCTTGTCGGGTCCCTCCGCTGGGCTTGCCGACCCCCTCCGGCAAGCCCAGCCGCCACGGCCTGCACTGCCCCCGCAGGCCTCATCAGACGGTCTGCTCCGGTGGACTGAGGCTGCCCGAAATGGGCGGCTGGCAGCCCCGGAGCAGGCCGTCAAGCGGTTGTGCGATGCAGCCAGCGCCAAGCGTTGCCACAGCCATCTCACCGTCGGGGGCCTGAACTAACCGCTCCGAAGAGCGCAAGTAGCCTCACGCCTGCATGGAGGCACCGAGGCGCGCAGGCTGGCGAGCACATCTCAGGGGTTGGCGCGGGGGCTTGTTCGCCCTGCTCGGCCTCTACGCACTTGGTGTGACGGTTTTCCTGGTTGCAGGCGGTGCCCAACCCGCGATGACCTCGCTGGTGGCGATGGAAGCCGAGGTGGACAGCGGCGAAGCCGGCGACGGCACCGGAGAAGCCGCTCCGGAGGATGCCGCTGCACCAGAAGGGGCGGCGCCCGACGCAACGCCAACCCCTTCGACAATGGCCGCGGCGACGGAACCCCCTCCGGCGTGCAGTGACATCAACCCCGTCGATCACGGCGTGAATCCGGGTCTCACCGGCGTGCACGCGCTGGAATTTGTCACGCTCGAAGAACAACCGGCAGCGTTCGCCGGGTACGAAGGCTGCCCGCTCATCGTGAATTTCTTCGCGTCGTGGTGTGTGCCATGCGTCGTCGAGATGCCCGATTTCGAACGTTTCTGGAATACCCACGGCACACAGGTTGCGGTGCTGGGACTGGCGGCGAATGATCGGCTGGAAGACGCCATTGCTACGGTCGCTGAGCGGGGCGTGACCTATCCCACCGGGCTCGATGAGGGCGAGCTGTTCATCGACTTCGGCGGTCTGGGCATGCCCACGACAGTGTTCGTCTCGCCGCAGGGCGAGATACTCGAAACGCACAGCGGCCTGCTCACTCTGGAAGACATCACCACGCGAGCAGAGGAGCACTTCGGGCTCTAAGCCCGAAGCAACAACACAGCGGGCTCTAAGCCCGAAGCAACAACACAGCGGGATATGAGCCCGAAGCAACAACACAGCGGGCTCTGAGCCCGAAGGAAGGACACAGCGGTCTATGAACGGCGCTCGCCTCACCTTCGCCTTCACCGCCGGCATTGTCGCGACGGTCAACCCGTGCGGGTTCGCGATGCTGCCCGCCTACCTGTCGTTCTTCTTGGGAATCGATCGCAGGGCTGGTGAAGGCAGTTCCCGAGCAGGTGTCGGCAGGGCACTGGCAACGGGCGCCGTTGTCACCACCGGCATCGTCGTTGTCTTCGGAGTCGTCGGCATCGCCCTGTCAGCGGGGTTGAGCGCCCTGCGCGACTACGTGCCGTGGGCAGCCATCGTCATCGGTGTCGGACTCATCGCACTCGGCGTCGCTATTCTCGCCGGCTTCCGCTTGACGGCGTACCTGCCAAAGTTCGAGCGCGGAGCCTCGGGGCGAGATGTGCGCTCGCTCTTCCTGTTCGGCGTCAGTTACGCAGTGGCATCGGTGTCGTGCGGGTTGGCGACGTTCCTCGTCGTGGTCACCGCGTCGGCCGGCGACGACAGCTTTGTCGGCGGCATCGTGTCGTTCGTGCTGTATGCGCTGGGCATGGGCCTCGTGCTCACCTCGCTGGCAGTCAGCCTGGCGCTGGCCCGCGGCTGGTTGCTCGGCAAGTTGCGAGTGCTGATGCGTTACACGGACTCCATCGCCGCTGTGCTGATGATTGCCGCCGGCGCCTTCACCATCTGGTATTGGTTCATCGACCTGACCGACCGCGGTGGCGACGGACTGGTGGTGACGGTCGAACGCTGGAGCAGCAGCCTGAGCAACTGGGTCGCCTCGGTCGGCGGATTGCGGCTGGGTCTGGTCATGAGCATCGTGCTCGCCATCGGAGGCATGGCAATGCTCGTGTCAGGCCGTGGCGACGACCCAGCCACGGGGTCGGGCGTCTCCGACGAGTCCTCCGGGCCAGACCAAGCGGGCACCGCCGCTGAGGTGCTGAACTAAGCCACTGTGGCACTGCACCTCAAGGACCGCACGCTCCTCGATGCCGAGCGGCCATTCGCCGAGCTGCTGGGCCGTCCCGGTGTGACCGAGGTGCTGCAGCTCGGCTCGCGATTCGGCTTCATGGCGTTTCACGGCGGTTGGCTCGAGGAGATCACCGACGACATCGCCACGTCCGCCGCCGAGCGCAGCGGGGCCTCGATGTACGCCTGCCTGCAGGGCCCCGACGATCAGTGGCACCTGCCCAGCCACTGCTTCGATCCGACCGACTCGCCGGTGCTGCGCGAGTTCCTCGATCACGTGGACGTCGTGGTCGCAGTCCACGGATTCGGCAGCCCCCGCTTGTTGCGGGCAGTGCTGCTCGGCGGACGCAATCGGACCCTCGCAGCCCACGTCGCGGTGCATCTGATCGGTCGGCTGCCCCACTATGAGATCCTTCACCGTCTCGACGAGATCCCCAAGTCACTGGCAGGCCAGCATCCCCGCAACCCGTGCAACCTGCCCCGCGGCGGCGGCGTCCAGATCGAGCTGCCCCCGCGCATCCGCGGCAAGAGCCCGATGTGGACCGGATTCCGGGGACCCGGCCGTGTGCCGCATCACGAGGCGCTCATCGAGGGTCTCGCGGCGGCGGCACGCGCCTGGACGCTCTCCGAGAACCCGGCCGTCGAACATCGCGGCCGCCTTCCCGAGTCTTCGATCGCCGGCTGAGTGATCCCCGATGCCGTCGCGCGTCGCATGGAGGGTGGCGGCGGCGGGGGTCATCGGCGCCGCCATCCGCTGGGGCGTCGCCACACCCCTCGACGACACATGGGCACTGCTCATCGTCAATGTCGTCGGATGCGGCATCGTCGGCTGGGCCACCGCTCGCCGTGAGCGCATCTGGACCCGGCGACTCACGCAATCCAGCATCCCCAGTTCCGGCAGGGTCGACGACGGCCCATCGCCCTGGTTGACCGTCGGTTTCTGCGGGGCGCTCACCAGCATGTCGGCACTCGCCCTGCAACTTGCCAGACATCTCGACGACGGCCGCATCGCTACCGCGGGAGCATGGCTCGGTCTGACCATTGCAGCCTGCACTGCCGCATTCGTGGGCTGCCGTATTGCCGTCGTCGCCCGCTGGAGGCGATCATGACGGCGTTTGTCGTGGCGGTCGGCTTCAGCGTCGCAGCCGCCGCAGGCACCCTCGTGCGCTGGCGAGTGAGCACAGCACTCGGACCAGGCGGGACGCTGATCATCAACATCACCGGAGCCTTCGTTCTGGGCCTGCTCGCCGGCACGTCGGGCGCCGCCGCAACCATCATTGGCACCGCGGGCCTCGGCGCTCTCACCACGGTTTCAGGCATCCTGCCCGAGAGCGCCCGCCTCAGCCGAGCCAGCCCGCTGCTCGCCCTCGGCTACGTCTCGCTGACGATCACCGGCGCCACAGCAGCCGCCACTGCCGGTCTCGCCCTCGCGTAGGACTCGAACCAGTAGTCACAGAGGCCATAGCTGCGGAGGCGGCAGGAGACTCTGCGACGTTGCGACCTGCTGGATCGCTGGAGCGGAGGGTCCTGCCGCCTCCGCAGCGGGCCGCAGCGTTTCATGCGGGAGCGGGGATCTCGGTGAAGTTGAGCCAGGGGTGGAGAACTTCGGGCACCGCAATGGAGCCGTCGGGACGCTGGTGGTTCTCCATGATGAACACGAGCGTGCGGCCGACGGCGCACGCCGTGCCGTTCAGGGTGTGGACCAGGCCGGTTCCGTTGTCGTCCGTCCAGCGGGTGCCAAGACGCCGGGCCGAGTAGTCGGTGTAGTTCGAGCACGACGTGACCTCGCGGTATGCCCGTTCTGACGGCAGCCAGACCTCGAGGTCGTACTTCTTGGCCGCGGCTGCCCCCAGGTCGCCCGCTGCCACATTGATGACCCGGTAGGGCAGGTCCAGCGAGCCGACGATCTCTTCCTGGATGGCCCGCAGGGCCTCCAGCTCGTCCCAGCTCGTGTCCGAGTCGCAGAACGAGAACATCTCGACCTTGTCGAATTGATGCACCCGGAAAATGCCGCGGGTGTCTTTGCCATACGTGCCGGCCTCGCGCCGGAAGCACGACGAGAACCCCGCATAGCGCAGCGGCAGCTCGGTCCGGGCCAACCTCTCGCCCCGGTGAAGGCCGGCCAGCGCCACCTCTGACGTCCCGATGAGGAACAGGTCGTCGCCGTCAATCTCGTACACCTGGTGACGGTCGGCGGGAAAGAACCCGGCCTCGACCATCAATTCCTCACGCACCAGCACGGGCGTCACCACCGGCACGAAGCCGTTGCGTTCCAGCAGGTCCATCGTCCACTGCACGAGGGCAAACTCCAACCGAACCGCAGCGCCCTTGAGGTAGGCGAACCGCGAGCCGCTGTTGCGAGCCCCGCTCTCGGAGTCGACCAGGCCCGTCAGTGCGCCGATCTCGGCGTGGTCGTGGGCGGGCGGCTCGCCTCGCTCCCCCACCTCGTGCACCGTCTCGAAGTTCTCCTCGCCGCCGGAGGGCACATCGGCCGCGGCCGGGTTGGGGACCTGCAGCGCCAGCTCGGTTCGTCGCTCAGCGGTGCCCCGCTCAACGGCCTCGAGACGCTCCACCTCTTCCTTGAGGCGTCCGGCCTCGGCGATCTTGGCGGGACGATCATCGGCGGCCGCGCGCCCGATGTCCCGAGACGCGGCATTCTGGGCGGCCCGCGCCTCCTCGGCTTGATGGGTCACCGATCTCCACGTCTCGTCGGCTTTGAGCACCTCGGAGATGAGATCGGCTGCGACGCCCTTGCGAACTGCGCCATCGCGGTACGCAGCGTCGTCGCGAAGCTGCCGAAGGTCGATCACGCCGGGTGAAGCTACCGGCCTTGCACGCCGCCGGTGGGTTGCCCCAGCTTGCGCGCGCACCCATCTCCCGCGAGCATCACCGGATGGCAGAACACCCGCCGGCACCTGACCGGCACATCCGTTACGAAGCCGACGACAAGCCCCCACTGCCACTCACGGCTGGACTGGGCTTGCAGTTCGCCATACTCGCCATCGCCGGCATCGTGCTGACGCCCGCCATCGTCGTGCGAGCCGCCGGCGGCAGCGACGACTACCTGACGTGGGCGGTGTTCGCAGCGGCCGCGATCAGCGGCGTCAGCACCATCGCCCAAGCGGTCCGTTTCGGGCGCATCGGAGCCGGCTATGTGCTGCTGATGGGGACCTCCGGCGCGTTCATCGCCGTCTGCGTCACCGCGCTGACCGAAGGCGGGCCGGGATTGCTCGCCACCCTCGTCGTTGCGTCCTCGCTGTTCCAGTTCCTGCTGGCCACGAAGTTGTCGCTGTTCCGGCGGTTGCTGACCCCGACCGTGGCGGGAACGGTGGTGATGCTGATTGCGGTCACCGTGATGCCGCTCATCTTCGACATGGTGGCGGCCTCGCCTGAAGGCAGCTCGGCGTGGAGCGCTCCGGCAAGCGCTCTCGCCGCCATGGGAGTGATCGTCGTCATCGCGCTGAAGGCATCGGGCACGCTGCGGCTGTGGGCGCCCGTCATCGGCATCGTGGCCGGTTCGATCGTCGCTGCGTTCTTCGGGCTGTATGACTTGGACCGGGTTTCCGAGGCTGCTTGGATCGGTTTGCCGGACGCCAGCTGGCCCGGTTTCGATTTCTCATTCGGGGGCGAGTTTTGGAGCCTGCTGCCAGCGTTCGTGTTCGTCACGCTGATTGGCGCCGTCGAGACCATCGGCGATTCGGTGGCCATTCAACGTGTCTCGTGGCGACGTCCGCGAGCAACGGACTACCGCGCCGTGCAGGGGGCGGTTGCGGCCGACGGCGCGGGGAACCTGCTCTCTGGGCTCGCCGGCACCGTGCCGAACACGACCTATTCCACAAGCATCTCCATCACCGAGCTGACCGGCGTTGCAGCACGGCGAGTCGGTGTGGCGATCGGCATCTCGTTCATCGTGATGGCCTTCGTGCCCAAGCTCCTGGCACTCGTGCTGGCGGTACCCGACGCGGTCGTCGCTGCCTATGTGACCGTTCTGCTGGCGTTGCTGTTCGTGGTCGGCATGAAGATCGTGATCTCCGATGCCACCGACTACCGCCGCGGGCTGATCGCAGGCTTCTCCTTCTGGATCGGCGTGGGCTTCCAGAACAATCAGATCTTCGGTGAGTACCTGTCGGGCTTCGCCGGCGGTTTCCTGGAGAACGGCATGACTGCCGGCGGGCTGACTGCGATTGTCCTCACGCTGTTCACCGAGGTCACCCAAGCACGCCCGAAGCGCTTGCGCTGCGAGCTGGCGACATCGGCATTGCCGCAGGTACGGGTGTTCTTGGGCCAATTTGCCGACCGCAACGGTTGGAACCGCGCGATGGCGGACCGTCTCGACACCGTGGCTGAAGAGGCACTGTTGACGCTGATCGACGCCGAACCGCCTGTGGGTGCTCATGAGCATCGTTCCCTGCGCCTGACCGCAAGCAAGCAGGACGGGCGCGCCGTGCTCGAATTCGTCGCAGCTGCGAGCGGGGACAACATCGAGGACCGGCTGGCGGTGCTCGACGAGCAGCAGATTGACCGACCGGTCGAACGGGATCTCTCGCTGCGAATGCTCCAGCACCACGCCTCGACCGTGGCGCACCAGCAATATCACGAGGTGGATATTGTGACCGTCCACGTCGATGTGCCCGCATCGGCCCCACGCGAGGTGTCATGACCGCCGCACCCTTATCTGGCGAGCCCTCCTACGACGTCGTCTGGCCGGGATCCCCGTCGGGAATCGAGCAGCGGGAACTGGTGCCGCGGCTCGACACGCTGGCCGGCAAGCGCATCGGCTTCCTCTGGGACTACCTGTTCCGGGGCGACGAGCTGTTCCCGATCCTCGAGCGCGAGCTCGCTTCCCGCTATGGGGATGTGACCTTCGTCGGCTACGAAGCCTTCGGCAACACCCACGGCGGTGACGAAGCCGAGATGATTGACCGCTTGCCCGATTCGCTGCGCTCACGAGGTGTTGACGCGGTGGTGTCGGGCATGGGCTGCTGAGGCAGTTGCACGCCCGCCGTGGCGCGGGCAGCAGTGGCAGCCGAAGCGGCCGGGGTGCCGTCGGTCTCGGTGGTGTGCGAGAGCTTCGACGGCCAAGCCGTCGCGACCGCCCGCGGACACGGCTTCGACGGTCTGCAGTTGGCCGTCACCGTGGGCCACGTAGATGCCCAGTCGGCCGCCGAGATGGAACGCAACTTTGTCGACCACACCGTCGACGCCGTCATCGCCGGATTGACGAGGTCGGCCAACAGCGGCAACGGCACGAACGGTGCAGTCGCGGGCATCGCCTCGGACCGCACCGATACAACGCAAGATGAGCCGAGCCCCATTCACTCGCACGCTGCTGAAGTGGCTCCCCATGACACGGTGGCGAGCGGTTCGATCGACGAGATCAATGACACCTTCGCCAGCCGTGGCTGGTCTGATGGCCTGCCGATCATCCCCCCGACACGCGAGCGCGTCGAGGCATTCCTGGCCGGCTCTGGTTTGGACCCGCAGCAATCGCTGGGCCTCGCCCGCACCACCGGGCGCGACATGACCGTGTGGTCGGTGGCAACCAACGCCGTCATGGCCGGCTGCGAGCCGCGTCACCTGCCGGTGCTGCTCGCGGCTGCGCGCATCCTGACCGACCCGCACTACGGCGCCGAGCACTCGGGCAACACCACCGGCGCCGACGCGTTGATGATCCTTGACGGACCGAACGCGGCCAAGCTCGGCTTCAACTCCGGCGTCGGGGCGCTGCGCGACGGCGTGCGTGCCAACACCAGCGTCGGGCGCTGGCTGCGGCTGTACCAGCGCAACGTCTTCGGCTTCACCGCCGCTGAGCATGACAAGTCCACGTTCGGGAACACATTCCGAGTCGTGCTGTGCGAGGACGCGGCCACGCTGGCCGACATCGGATGGGAGCCCGTCGGCGCCGAGTTCGGATTCGATCCCGACGATGACGTGCTGACGATGGCCCGTTTCAACAGCGGCGCGATCATCGGCAGCGTGTTCGGCTCAACCCCCGACGAGATCGTGCCGTACCTGGGTGACGGGCTTGCCCGCGTCACCGGCTGGGATCTCGGGCACCTGTACGGCCTCGGCCGGTTGCAGTACCGACCGCTCCTGGTGCTTTCGCCGATCCTGGCGCGCACGTGCGCGGCGGCTGGGTGGACGAAGGCCGATCTTGCTGAGGCCCTCTTCGAACACGCTCGCATCCCGGCGTGGCGCTTCGAGAAGCTCATCGGGGAATGGTCCAACCTGGTCGCGGGCCGGCCACGACTGACCGACATCGTCGCCGCCAGCGATCTGCCGCCCGAGTTCGCGACCTCAGACGACCCCGACCGGCTCGTGCCGATCGTCTCGACGCCCGCGAAGTTCGTCATCGCGGTGGCAGGTGATGCGAACCGCACCAACGCCTACGTGTTCAGCCACGACGGCCCGCACGGCGACTACACCGCCAAGAGCATCGAACCGCTCAGCAGCACTTGACGGGCGTCGGGGGATGCGTGTGCTGAACGGCGCGAGGCGCAGATTCCTAGTCCTCGTCCGGCGGAGCAGGACTCGCCGGCGACTCTTCGGGAGGTGGCGGAGCGTATAGGTCCGCCGGAAACTGCTCGAGCGGGAACTCTTCGTCTGGCATGTAGCCGCCACGGCGCTCAAAGAGTCCCAATCCCCTGCGGTCGCGAGCCATCGCTGTCTCCTTGGTTGAGCGGTGTGAACTCGAGTGTCTCAACATCGTCCCACTTGACGAGCAAGCCGGTGCACCGTCGTTGACTTCCGGCCCACAGTGGCTCGCCGTCGTCGGTCCTGAGGATCGTACCTTCATCAGTGAGTTGAACTGCACGAGAAATATAGATGTCTCTCTTTGGGCCCTGCGCTGAGGCATACGAATCGCGGTCGTAGACACCGCCAACCCAGCGGCCCGACTTGAGCCTGCACCGAACTATCCCGGTCTTCTCTCGCTGAAACAAGTGTGCCCATGCGTTCGGCGCGTTCCTGTTGCCCTCGGCGGGACGGCCGAGCCGTGCTGCGAGCGCTCCCAAGGCGACCGACGCCAACAAGTACCCGGATGGGGCGAAAGCAAGCAGCCACCACGGCAACGGCTTCAAGTTGCGGAAATCGTCCCAATAGGTCTGCATCAACCGATAGAGCGGCAGTGCCAGCAACCCCAGGATGGCGGCCGAAATGGCTGTGAGGCGAAACAGCCAATCACTCGCCTTTCGCGAGTACACCTCGTGTCGACGCTCGTAGGCCCAGACTGCTGCAACGCCGGGAATGAGCATTGCGGCTAAGGCCAACGCTGCGTACGCGATGTTCGTCATCGCAAGCTGCTTAGCGATATCGCTCAGGCCCCGTCAAGGCAATTTCGAAGCTGCGGGAGGCACAAGGCTCACTAATTGTGAGTGCTTGGGGGATGTCGAGCTGGGGGACCGCAAACGCTGGCGCACACGCATCGAGCTGGCCAACGCGATCTTCGAATATCTCGAGATCTGGCACAACCGGCAGCGACGGCACACCTCGCTTGGCATGCTCACTCCCATCGAATTCGAAGCTCGACACCGACACCAACCGGCAGCATGAATCCAGTAATCCGCCCCCACCGAACACAGGGACCCCCAGAGCCTCCACCAAAACCGGGGCGATTCACAGCCCAAGACAGCAGTGACGGCGCGTGTCCGTGTGCCTTGTGAGCGCTCACCGGTAGTCGTGTGGGCGTGGCCGCGACGGTGAGCGAGCGGCCCTAACGGACGCGGTGTTTTTTGCAGCGCGCCCACAGCGCCACGCCGGCGACGATGGCCACACCGGCGAGCAGAAATCCGGCGTAGCCAATGGCTCCCGAACCGCGCAACCACACAGCCGCCAGGAACACCGCCGACCCGGCGACGGTGACGACCATCTCGCCGCGGCTCGTGAACTTGTCGCGTTTGAGCGCCCACAGCAGCACGGCTCCGAGCACGCAGGCCCACATAGCCAGCTCCGCCTGCCATCCGACGAATTCGCGCAGGAAGCCGTCCGCAAGCATCGGAGCCATCCAGAGATACCACCGCTCCGGCGCTGCGGCCGTGTCGGCCGGCGGGTCGCTCTGCTCAGCCAACGCTCCGGCCGGTCAGCTGCGGGCCAGAACGGTGCTGCCGGCGCCCAGCCGGCCCGGCACGACGAGATACGCCAGCGACGCGGCGTTTCCGTCGCCGGAGAACGGCCAGCCTGCGAGCGCGGCGTGAGCGATCAGCGGCACTCCCCAGCGAGCAGAGCCAGCCCCAGTCCGATACGGCGACGGCGTTTCATAGCACCAACTCTAGCCCTGCCGCGACATTCACAGCCCTGTAGCCGCAGCAGCACCGGCAGGCTAACGGTACGCAGACGAGCCAGCGGCCGGGCCAGCGAGCCTGCGGCTGGGGCCGATGTCGGCCAGATGCGCCCTATCAGGCGCTTTACACTCTGGCCATGCTGGTAACAACCGCAACCGGCCTGGCCAACCTCGGCCGTCTCTGATCGAAATGGCAGGCCCTGCAAGACGAGCAGGCCGCGATCCGGGCCCGAATGATCGAGCTAGCCCGCCGGCTGCACCGCTCCGGAGAGAGCGTCAGCGCCATGGCCCGCACAGCAGGCGCGTCCCGCCAGGCCGTTCACGCTCGGATCGAAGCCGACGCGTCAAGCGGTTTGCGCAGCACGACTCAGCCATAAGCGCCCGTTTCCGCATCGTCTGCTGGGCGATGCTGCTGATCGGAGCCCCGCTATTTGTTCTGGGTCCCTGGCTCTTTGTCGATGGCCCATACGGCTACCTGTCACCGGGAGCGTGGGGCACGGGACTCATGGCCGGCGGCTCGGGAGTGCTGCTCGGGGACGTCATCCGCCGCCGCCGTTGCGGCACTCGTGCTCCGGAACGCAGTCGCAGCGACAGTCTGTCGTGAGCACCGCAGCCGCGTCGAGTCCCTCGCCATTGACCGACGCATCGGCCGCTCGGCCATGCTCACCGCTCAGGCCGAAGTCGAGCTGTCCATCACCATCGAGCGGCTGCGCCGCGACTGCGGCCAGTACCTCGATCTCGACCAGGTGGCCGACCGCCTGACATTCCGGATCGATCCGCTGCACCGAGATGTCGAGCGCTACATCGACCGCGGTGTCGGCCAGTCGCCGGCGGCATCACCCGAGCAGACTACTTCACCGAATTGGTGACTCTCGCAGCGACCGCGGCCATGATCAGCAGGGTCGCCAGGAACGTCAGGCTGACTACCGTCGGAGCCGAGCGCCCTATGAGCACTCCCGCAGCGGAACCGCCGAAGCTCGCCAACGCAATGATCAAAAGGCGTCGCCACGTCACCGCCGCATTCCACCCGCCGCTCGCTGTCGAGTACGGCGGGCCGCCAGGAGACAACGGCAGCCCGTGTATATCGACGTCTCGATCGTGTCGGAGCCGGCGAAGTTCGTCATCGCGGTGGCAGGTGACGCGAACCGCACGAACGCCTACGTGTTCAGCCACGACGGGCCGCACGGCGACTACACCGCCGCGGCGGTCGAGTACCTCAGCAGCGACTGACGGGCAGGCTTACAAACTTGCCGCGACACGCGGCGGGGCTCAACAGCTTGGGTTGGGGCTGAGATCGCAGCCTGCGGGGTCGGTCCAGAACACCATCGAGGTGCCCATTGCCGCGTAGACGGCGACGGCGAGCACCAATCCCCCGACGAAGAGCCATGTGAAGAGCTTGTTGTCGAAACGCAGGTGCATGAAGTACGCCACCACGATCTCGAACTTGACGACCATCAAGATCAGCAGCATCGGAACTTCGAGCGGGCCGACTTTGTCGTCGAAGAAGTAGATCAAGACCTCGGCAGCCGTCAGCACCGCCAGCAGCAGTGCAACCTTGATGTAGCCGAAATCGCTCAGGCCATGGTCATGATCGTCGTGAGCGTCGTCGAGTTCGTCGTGAAGCTCTTCAGGGGCGGTCTCGGTGGCGGTACTCATCGATCTCCCCCTACGGAATCAGGTACACGACCGCGAAGATCACGATCCAGACGATGTCGACGAAGTGCCAGTACAGGCCGATGATCTCGACGGTCTCGGCCCGCTCAGTGCCGATGATCCCTCGATTCACCATCACCCACAGCGTGACCAGCATGATGATGCCCAGCGACACATGGACGCCGTGGAAGCCGGTCAAGGTGTAGAACGCCGACGACGAGATGCTGACGGTGTATCCGAGGCCTTCGCGGTAGAAGCTCGTGAACTCATACACCTGCCCGGCGATGAACACAGCGCCCTGGGCGGCGGTGGTCAGCAGCCACAGCTTGCAGCGCTCCATCTCGCCACGGGAGATCGCCGACACGGCCAGCACCATGGTGAGCGAGCTCATCAGCAGCACAAACGAGCTCACCGAGGTGAACGGGATGTCGAACAGATCGGCCGCCCTCAGCGACTCTTCGCCGGAAAGCGGCTGACGGTTGCGCAGCAGCAGGTACGTCGAGATCAGCGCGCCGAACAGCAGGCAATCTGAGCCCAGGAAGGCCCACATCGTCATCTTCTCGTTGGACAGGCTCGTCGTGGGCGGGACGATCTCGTAGTCGTCCCACTCCGTACGTGGGTAGGCGGCCGGCGGCTCGTCGTCCTCGACCGGCTCGGCGGCGGCTGTGCTGGAGGCCGTCGGGGTATCAGTCACCGGCGGCCTCCCCGTTTCCAGTGCTGGAAGTCAACACGCCGTTGCCGTCGTCGTGGCCGTTGGGCCCGCCGTCATGATCGTCATCGTGGGCCCCGTCACCATGGTCCCCGTCATCGTGACCGTGGCCGTGGCCCGCGTCGGGATCGGTTGCCGGCTCGAGCGTCCAGCCGAACATCGAGCCGACCAGCAGCAACAGTCCGATGCCGGCGATCCACAGGTTGTAGATCAGCCCGAATCCGATGAGCGGCAGGCCTACTGCCAACACGATCGGCCAGTACGACGGCGATGGCAGGTGGGGGTGCTGGTCGCCGCGCTGGGCGATGTCGTTGCCGTTGGCAATCCGCCGCAGCTTGCCGTTCTCGTCGGGCTGGTACTTCTTGTGCCAGAAGTCGTCGACATCGGTCACCACCGGCACGTAGTCGAAGTTGTGCTCAGGCGCCGGCGAGGGAATCGCCCACTCCAGCGTGCGGCCGTCCCACGGGTCTGCTTCGGCCTGCGGCTCGAGACCCCGGCGATATCGGCCCCACGTCCGGAAGATGTTGACGGCCAAGATCGTCATGGCGATGAACATGAAGAAGTAGCCGATCGTGGCGATCTTGTTCCAGAACTCGAAACCGTCGAACTCGCCGTACACGCTGTGGCGGCGAGCCATGCCCTGCAAGCCGACGATGTGCATCGGGCCGAACGTGATGTTGAAGCCCAAGAGCATGAGCCAGAAATGCCAGCGGCCGAGCCGGTCGTTCAAGTGGTAGCCGAACGCCTTGGGCCACCAGTAATAGATGCCGGCGAACATGCCCATGAGAGCGCCGCCGACAAGCACGTAATGGAAGTGCGCCACGATGAAATACGTGTCGGTCTGCTGCGTGTCTGCAGGCGCGATCGCGTGCATGACGCCTGACAGGCCGCCGATGGTGAACATCGAGACCAGCGACACCGAGAACATCATCGGCACCGTGAAGCGGACTTTGCCGGCCCACATGGTCGCGATCCAGTTCAGGATCTTCACACCTGTAGGCACCGCAATGAACATGGTCGTCGCCGAGAATGCCGCCACCGATACCGGTCCCATGCCGGCGGTGAACATGTGGTGGGCCCACACGCCCCAGCCCATGAAGCCGATCGCGGCGCCCGACAGGACCACGATCGGGTAGCCAAACAGCGGCTTGCGGCTGAACACCGGCAGCGTCTCAGACACGACGCCGAACGCTGGCAGGATCAGGATGTACACCTCAGGGTGGCCGAATATCCAGAACAGGTGCTGCCACAGCAACGGATCGGCGCCCGCGTCCACGTTGAAGAAGTTCGAGTCGAAGGTGCGGTCGAAGGTCAGCAGCACCAGTGCCACGGTGATGACCGGCAGCGCGAACACCAGCAGGAACTGCACCACCAGGATCATCCAGGTGAAGACCGGCATGCGCAGCAGCGTCATGCCCGGGCAACGCATGTTGATGATGGTCACGAGCAGATTCAGCGCACCCAGCAGCGAGGCGATACCGGCGATCTGCAGGCCCAGGGCGTAGAAGTCCATGCCGTTGCTGGGGCTGAACGCCATCCCGGTGTTGGGCGCGTAGGCGAACCAGCCTCCGTCGGCGCCTCCGCCCAGGAACCAGCTCAAGTTCAGGAAGATTCCGCCGAAGACGAAGATCCACAAACCCAGCGCGTTCATCCGCGGGAAAGCCACGTCCCGAGCGCCGATCTGCAGCGGCACGAGATAGTTGGCGAACGCATTCGCCAGCGGCATGATCACCAGGAAGACCATCGTGACGCCGTGCATCGTGAAGAGCTGGTTGTACGCGTCGGCGCTCAGCACCTCGCCGTCGGGTGCCCACAGCTGCAGGCGCACCAATCCGATCTCGATGCCGCCCACGAGGAACCAGAACAGCGCAGCAGCGCCGTACATGATCCCGATCTTCTTGTGGTCCACCGTGAAGAGCCACTCGCGCCAGCCCGTCGCGTGCGTGGGGCGGGCAAAGACGCCAGTACGCGGCGCTTCGTCGTGATCGGGGGCGCCGTCAGCCACCTCGAGCTCGGTGCTCGGCCCAGCGCTGTCCGGCTGATCGGTGATGATTGCCATCAGGTCGTCCTCCTAGGCCCGTGCGCCAGTGCTCATCAGGGCAGCACCGGCGGGCTGCCGAGGGTCTTCAAATAGGCCATGAGATGGTCGAGATCCTGATCGGTCAAGACCTCCGAGAAGTCCAGCATGCCCTGCTGGTTGTCGGCACGAGCCGGCTTCATCTCGGGCGCATTGCGCACCCACTCGCGCATTTCGGCGATGTTGAGGACGAGGTTGCCGCCGGAATCTCGCAGGTACTCACCGTCGGGTCCTTGCAGGTAGGTCTCGTACAGCGCTCCGGCAAAGGCCGTGCGGCTCATGAGGTTGGTGAGATTCGGTGCGATGCCCGCGAGGAGGTTCGCATTGCCCCCCGCCGCGCTCTCGTACGTGCCGTCGACGACGTGGCAGCTGATGCAGTGGGTCTCGAACAGCGCCGCACCGGCAGCTTCGAGCGATCCTTCTGCGGGAGCCGTCTGCGCTGCAGCCTGGCCGCCTTCCTGCTCTTGCTTCCAGCGCTCGAAGTCCTCGTCAGCGAGCGCAATCGTCCGCATCTGCATGTTGGCATGGCTCAGGCCGCAGAACTCCACGCACTCGCCGTAGAAGATGCCCGGCTCGTCGGACCTGATCCGCCAATCGTGAACGCGGCCGGGCACGACATCCCGCTTGCCGTTGAGCTGGGGGATCCAGAACGAGTGGATGACATCGTTGGAGTGGAGTTCGAGGTTGACGTCTTCGCCGGTCGGGATCACCAAGTCATTCGCCGTGACGATCTCGTAGTGCCCGTCTTCGTCGAGGTCGTAGCTGAACTGCCACCACCACTGCTGGCCCTCGACCTTGATGGTGGGTCCGGCGCCCGCTTTGGCGAGATCGAACACCACCGGCAATGTCCAGATGGTCAGGCCGACCAGCATCGCCGTCGGAATGAGTGTCCATGTGAGCTCGGCTTTACGGTTTCCGTGAATCTGCGGGGGCAGGTCGTCGGGGTCGTCGGTGGGCTTGGCCCGGAACTTCACGATGATCGTGGCAACCGCCGCGGCCACGAAGATGCCGACGCCCACCGCCATCCAGCCCGACAGGCGCATGAGCCCGTCGATTTTCTGGGCTTCGGGGCCGACGGGCTTCGTCGCGTCGAGACGGCCCGTGGCACAGCCGGCGACGATCAGTCCCGCGAGCGCTACCGCCGCGACACGCCCGCATCGAGCGAAGCGGATGCCCATCACTCGTGCCCTCCGTCAGACTCGCTCATCTCGCCCGCTTCGCCTGATCCCGCTTCGCCATGATCATCGGAAACCTCGGCGTGCCCGCCGGGCGGGTGGAACTCGCGCTCGCCGATCACGGCTGAGGTGATGCCGGCGACAATGAGCGCGACGCCTCCCAGCACCAGCATCGATGCCGTAACGGCGCGTCGCAGATGGGGCTTCGCATACACCACGAAGGCGAACGCCAGAATCACCGCAGAGATCACGATGGCCGCGAGGCTTGCCGCCGTCTTGCTTACGGTCAGGAAGATGCGCGACGCGAGCACCACCGGAATGGCGATGCCCAGCGCGCCGTAGAGCGAGATCTCGAAGGGCCGCAGCAACCGTGCGCGCTCGGTCGCATTCGACGCCGCGTCGGTGGACAGGTGCTCTGCCCATGCGCTCATCGTCCACTCGACCGCCGAGATCAGCAGCAACGCCACCCCCGCGATCGTGAGCAGGGAGTCGGTCACCAGGCCGACCATGAGCACGCCCATGCCGACCGCCGCCATGATGGGCCAGTACGCCGGCGCGGCTCGGTGGGCGTGCGAATGCGCCCGGTCGAGCGAGTCGCCGTCGCCCACGGTGAGCGCCAGCGCGAACAGCAGTGCGAATGCCCCGGAGGCGACGCCCAGCACAATCGTGGCGTACATGACCACATGGCCCGTGCCGTCCATGCCGGTGAGCACGCCGACCAGCACCGCGGCCGCGGCAGCCAGCGCAATGCGCCCGGCGAAGTACCTGCTGGCGATGCCGACCATCGATCCCCTACTTCACCACGTACACGACGTACCAGGTGGCGGCCCACGCAAGCACGGCGAAGTCCCAAAAGAAGACCGCTGAACCCAGCGGTGTCGAACGGTCGCGGCCCACGCTGCCGCCCAGCGAACGAAGCGTCATCAGGCCGAGATAGAACATCCCCACCATCACGATGGCCAGCGAGAGCCCGGTGACGGCGAACGCCAAGGTCGCCCATTCGCCCGAACCGATCTCGATCTCCATGCGGTTCAGGCTGAACATCACCATGTTGAAAAAGGCGAAGCCCATCACCAGGGTGAGGGCCATACCCACCCAGGTGTGGCCACGCTCGCCGCGGCCGCTTGCCCACACGGCCCAGTGGGCAGTGACGACAGAGACTCCCAGGGTGATGAGCGCGTAGACGAGTTGCGGGTTTGGCACCGAATGGCCGGCGAGCCACTCGTGGCCGGGGTCGATGCCGGAGGCATGCCGGCGCGCCATGTAATGACCCAGCGCCCCTGCGACGGCCATGGCGCCGGCCGCGACGGCGAACCCGGTGCCGACGAGCTGGCTGCGCGGGCGCGGCGGCGGACCGGGGAGGTTGTAGCGGCCCGGCGGGGGGGCCTCGACGGTGCCGGTCGTGTCCGCCATCAGGCCGGCACCTCGTGCGCGTCGCGATCGGCCGCAACGCCGCTGCCGTTGAGCCCATTGCCGTTGAACTCGGGGTCGAGCAGCGGAGTGCCGGAGGTGAGCTCCGGCAGGGTCTCCGAGGGCCCGAGCGGGGGCGGCGAGTCGAGCAGCCATTCTGGCGTCAGACCGCCCCACGGATCGGACTCGGCCGGGGCACCCTTGCCCATCGCCACAGAAATCAGGAGATTCAGCACGACGAGTGCCAAGCCTGCCAGCACGATGGCCACACCGACGGCACCGAGCGCGGAAAGGCCTTCGGCGCCGGAATCGTCGACCTGGCCGCTGTAGAGAGTCGTGAGCAGCGGCTCGCCGTACACGAATTGGGGCTGCTCGGTGAATGCGCCCGACAATGTCGGGCCGAGCCATGCCAGAAAGGCGCCCCCGCCGATGGCGGCGAGGCTGGCCCACCCGGCAAGTTCGGACAGCCGCCGGCCCCAGATCTTGGGCGCCCACCAGTGCAGCGCCGCCAGCGCGCCCAGCAGCCCTGCGCCGTAGATGAGCAAGCTCTGCTGACCCGTGACCCAGGTGGTGAATCGCAGCGGTGCGTTCCCGTCGACGCCACGGCCCGCAATCTGCAGCCAGTCGACGCCCGCGCCCACCAGCCCGACGAGCGCGGCGACGGCGATGAGCTGCCCGGCGGCGAATGCAGCCAGCACCGCGGTGCTGGGCCGCGGCCACGTGCGGCTCTGCCACACGGTGAAGCCCAACAGCGCCAGCAATCCGGAGACTCCTGCGAGTGCTCCGGCGTACAGGCCGACCAGCACGATGCCCTCGAGTCCGTCGACAATGTCGGCGCCCTCATCGGTGATGCCGAAGTTCGCCCACGCGCCGAACCCGAACAGCCCCACGAGTCCCATCGTGAAGTACAGCGCCAGCGGCTCGAACACCCAGCGGCGGGCGGCCGCCAGCATGATCTCGGCAATCACACCCAGTACCGGCACCACGTAGATGAACAGCTGCGGCGTGCGGTACATCCAGTCGATGCGAGACCAGATGCCGTAGTTGCCGCCCAGGAAGCGGGGGCCATAGCGGTGTTCGATGTAGAGAATGACGATCTGGCCGAGCACCACGCCGAGGCTGACGACCAGCATGGACGCCGTGACGAGCGCCGACCAGGCGAACGGGGGCGTGCGGTCCATGTACATGCCGGGCGCGCGCATCGTGAGCGTGGTGACGGCGACACAGATCGCGCCCGTCAGCAGCGATATCACGAGCCCCGCGACGGCCAGCAGGTGCAGATCGACTCCGTCCGCGAAGCCGCCCCCTGGGCCGCCGTTGGCGGCGTAGGCCCCCACGAGCACGCCAGCCGATACCAGCCAGCCCCAGAACGACAGGGCGGCTGCCCGCCCGAAGGCCACGTTCGGCGCGCCGACCTGCAGCGGCACCACATAGATGGCAATGCCCAGGAACAGCGGGATGAGCATGCCGAACACGAGGGCGTCGCGCGTGAAGGTGAAGACCTGCACGAACGAGTCGCCGTTGAGAACGGTGTGTCCGCCCGATGAGGTCAAGTCGAACCGGACCAGCAGGTCCGCGATCGCGCCGGCGAGGCCGAACAGCAACGAGCAGGCAATGAACAGCCGGCCGATGCGCTTGTGGTCGACCGTGTTGAGCCACCCGAACGCCGTCGGGTCTTCCACCGGTGCGGCGCCGGCAGATCCTCCCGAATACGTCGCTTCGGTCGTTGCGTCGGTCATGCGGTGAAGTGGTTCCCGGACTCGGCTGGCAGCGCCGCTTGGGGGCGACGCCAACGGGGCACTCTAGCGACCCGCGGCCCCCTCAACCAGATTGTTCGCGTCCAACCCTCAGTGTCCTCCCACACGCGCGGAGCGCCCACGTCAGATCCCAACCTGGTCACCAGCTGAGCCGAACGACGACGTCCACGGCCATGGCCGCGAACAGCAGCCCCAAGTACGCGATGGAGGTGTGAAAGACACGCATCGCGGTCGGGGGCGTCAGCGCACGCCACAACCTCACGAGCTGCCATCCAAACGCCGCTCCCCCGGCCAGCGCGACCGCCCAATACAGCCCGCCGGTACCGGCAGCCACCGCAAACCACAGCGACAGCGCGATCACCGCACCGGTGTGCACGGTCATCTGCACGAGCACCGAGCGCTCGCTGGCAACCGAGGGCAGCATCGGCACCTCAGCAGCGTCGTAGTCCTCGGCGTAGCGGATCGCCAGCGCCCAGAAATGCGGCGGCGTCCAGAAGAAGACAATCGCGAACGCGATCCAGGCCTCGAGCGACAGCGTCCCGGTCACGGCCGCCCAGCCCACGAGCACCGGGGCCGCACCGGCTGCCCCGCCGATGACGATGTTCTGAGCAGACGACCGCTTCAGCCACAGCGTGTACACGAACACGTAGAACAGGCACGCCGCCAGCGCAAGCGACGCCGCCAACAGATTGGCACCCCACCACAGAATCCCGAAGGCCGACACCTCGAGCACCACGCCGTAGATCAGCGCTGCGCGCGGCGTCACGGTGCCGACCACCAGCGGGCGGTGCGCGGTGCGCGCCATCGTCGCATCGATGTCGCGATCGATGTACATGTTGAAGGTGTTGGCACCCGCGGCGGACAGCGTGCCGCCGATGACGGTGAGCACCATCAGCGCCACGCTGGGCACGCCGCGCTCGGCCACGAACATCGGCGGCACCGTGGTCACCAGCAGCAGCTCGATGATGCGCGGCTTCGTGAGCGCGACGTATCCCCGCAATGTTGATCCACGCAGTGTTGGCCGCGGCGCCGCCAGCATTGCTGTGAGGCTACGAGTCGCCTCTAGCGTTTCAGCGTGAGGTTGGATGACTCGTCGCGTCGGCACGAGCACAGGCTGTGTGTCACGCCCCAGCGGTTCGCCCTGATCGCGCGCTGGGCGCTGTGGTCGCTTGTGGCAATTGTCATCACCGGCTCGCTCGTACGGCTTACCGGAAGCGGCCTGGGATGCAGCGAATGGCCGAATTGCGAGCCCGGGGAATTCGTACCGGCGGCTGACTTTCATGGCTGGGTGGAGTTCGGCAATCGCATCGTGACCGGCCTGGTGTCGGTGGCCGTCGTCGTGGCAATCGGGGCGTCATGGTGGCGCCGGCCGCGCCGGAACGACTTGGTGTGGTGGTCACTGGGCCTGGTGGCCGGAGTGGTTTTCCAGATCGGGCTCGGCGCCGTCACCGTGCTGACTCACCTGTCTCCGCCAGTCGTGATGTCGCACTTCCTGGCGTCCCAGGTGTTGGTTGCAGCTGCGGTCGTCTTGGCGCATCGATCCGCTCGCGAACCGCTCACCAACGGCGACCGTGCGGCCGGATTGCCGGCGCACATCCGTTCATTCACATGGCTCGCCGCGTCACTCACCGCAGCCGCCCTGTGGACCGGAACGGTGGTGACCGGAACAGGCCCCCACGGCGGCGACGAGCACGTCGAACGCTTGCAATTCGCTCTGCCGTCAGTGGCACGCATTCACGGCATCACGGTCGTCGTGCTGGCCGCGGTCACGTTGCTGGGAGGCCTTGCAGTGCGACGCCTCGCCGCGACATCGGGCGCGGAGACGGTCAGCGCGGACGCCGCAATGCTGGGTCGGCGCATTCGGATCGTGATCGGCACCATGGCCATTCAGGCGGCGATCGGATACGTGCAGTACTTCAACGAATTGCCCGTGCTGCTGGTGGCCCTGCATGTCGTCGGCGCGACGCTGCTCACCATCGCCATGACGCGCATGGTGCTTGCGGCTGAGGCGGCTCACCGGGCGCCGCCAGGGTCCGAGGTTGGCGCATCGGTTGGCATCGCGGGCCGTGGCTTCGCAGAATGAGACTGTGAGCCAGACCGCTCCAGCTGTGTTGCTCCCGCTGGCGAATGCGCCAACGGTGTCGCCTCGCCTGGCGAACGCTCCAGCCGTGGCCGATCCTGAGGTCGTCCGCGATCCGACCACCGAGGATTCCCACAGCACCGACGCTCCTTGGGTGGTCCTCGTGTGGAATGACCCGATCAACTTGATGAGCTATGTCGTGTATGTGTTCCAGAAGCTGTTCGGTTACAGCGAGGCCAAGGCCACCGAGCTGATGCTGGACGTACATCACAAGGGTCGCGCCGCTGTGGCCTGGGGCACGCGCGAGAAAGCCGAGCTCGACGTCTTCCGGCTCCACGAGTATGGACTGTGGGCCACCATGCAAAAGGATGACTGAGCGGTGCCCACTGCACCCCACAAGCGACGGCGTGACGGTCGGCTGATGGCGGCGGTCTCGTGAGCGGGACGCGGTTCGGAGCTCGGGGCTCGTTGGTGAGCGTGCACCTCGCCGATTGGGAGCGACGCCTGCTGGCCGAGATGGTGGCTGAGCTGCGATCCAATCTGCTCGACCACACACCGGCGCGCGACGGCGGCGACGGATTGGATCCCTCGCTGCGACGTCTCTTTCCACCGGCCTACTTGAGCGACCCCGACCGCGATGCGGAGTACCAGCGACTCATGCGCGACGAACTGCTGGTCGAACGCCTGGACCATCTCGATCTGCTCGACAGCACTCTCGCCGCGGAACATCTCGACGATTCGCAGGTCACCGCCTGGATGCAGGGTCTGAACGAGCTGCGCCTCGTGCTCGGAACCCAGATCGATATCTCCGAGGAAGACGATCCCGCCGAGGTCGACCCGCAGGATCCGGCCCAACGACCACGGCTGCGCTACCACTACCTCGGCGGACTCCTCGCGGAACTCATCGACGCCGCGTACCGCTGATCCCGGCATCGTCCTGTGAACCTCATCACGGTCGTGGTCACGCTGCGGGCTCGGCCTAGCCTGAGATGCCCTGCCCCCATCGTCTAGCGGCCTAGGACACCGGCCTTTCACGCCGGCGGCACGGGTTCGAATCCCGTTGGGGGTGCTGGCTAGGGGCCAGCGGCTCAGTCGTGCTCGGCGAGCGGGAGACGGAGTTCTACCGTGGTGCCCCCGCCGTCGGTGTCAATGACTGACGCAGTGCCTCCATGGGTGCGGGCCACGTAGTCGACGATGGACAGCCCGAGCCCGGAACCGGGCTGAGATCGGGCTTCAGGGGCGCGGTAGAACCGCTCGAAGACTGTCTCGCGCAGGGCTACGGGGATGCCCGGTCCGTAGTCGCGCACTCGGACGTGAGCCTCCCGGTCTGCTGCCGCAACGCTGATCTCAATGGGTTCGCCGGGCGGCGACCACTTCACCGCGTTGTCGACGAGGTTGCCGATCGCTCGCTCGACGAGGACCGCATTCGCCACTACCTCGCACGGCTCGATATCAGTCACGAAATCCGCCTCCGTCCGGCGGCGGTGCCGGTCCACCACCGATGCCGCCAGCTCAGCCAGATCGACTGGTTCGGGCTCGGCTTGGGATCGCTGGTCGGTCGCCAGCTCGACGAGCTCGCTCACCAACTCGGTGAGCTGATCCAGCTCGAACTGCACATCGTCGAGCATCTGGCGTCGCTCGTCACCGGCGAGTGCGACGGCCATATTTGTGCCGGCGGCACCAGACGTTGTTGCCGCCTCCGCTGGGGCTGCGGACTGTTCGGCGCGCGCCAGCAATTCGATGTTGGTGCGGATGCTGGTGAGCGGTGTCCGCAGCTCGTGGCCGGCGTCGGTGACCAACCGATGCTGCTGGGTGCGCGACTGCGCCAAGGCCTCGAGCATCGCATTGAAGCTGCGTGCCAATTCGCCGAGCTCGTCGTCGCGTTCGAGCTCGATGGGCTGTTCCAGGTCTTGAGTCTGCGCGACGTTGCGCGCCGCATCGGTGAGCCGCCGGACCGGCCGGATGGCACGGCCCGCCACCAGGAATCCCAGCAGCCCAGCTCCCGCTACACCGATGACGGCAACCACCGCCAGCGCGTTGCGCAAGCCCTCCACATTCGCGTCCACCTCATCGAGCGGCCTCGCGACCATCAGCGCCCCAACCGGTGTTATCGGCACGGTCAGCACTCGCAGACGCACACCGTCGGCAGACACATCGGCGCGATGCGGTCGAGCCTGGCCATTCGCTACGGCAAGATCGGCGGGCCCCACTGGCAGCACCCCGTCAGACGCGTACATGACCGCGCCGTTCGGGGCCACGATCTGCGCGAGCACATCGCGAGGGACGAACCGTCCGAAGAACTGGACGCCGCGGCGTTCGGGCAAGCGTCCGCCGCTCGTCACCAGGACGGCAACGCGGTCGTCCAGCTGCTGGTCGAGTGCCGACCGGGCCTCTGTTCGGGCAATCCAGAGCGCGACACCCGAGATAGCCAGCACCGCGACGGCGACCGAAGCTGCCACCACCAGCCCGAGCCGGGTACGAAAGCTCATGCCGGTCTCATCACGTATCCCACGCCGCGCACGGTCCGGATCGGGCTGCGGCCGTCGGTGCCTGCTGCCGCAGCCGCCAGCTTGCGTCGCAAGTAGCCCACGTAGACCTCCAGGGAGTTGGAGGCCAGCGAGGCGTCGTAGCCCCACACCGTGTCGTAGATCTCGTCGCGGTGGAGCACGCGGCCAGGGTTGCGCAAGAACAGTTCCAGCAGCCGGTGTTCGGTATGGGTCAGCTCGACAGATTCGCCAGCACAGCTCACCTCGTAGCTGGCGGTGTCCAGCACGATGCCTGCGCACGTGAGGCGCTCGCCCCCGTTAGTGGGGAGGGCCTCGGCGTTACGCCGCAGGAGCGCACGCAGCCGTGCGAGCAGCTCGTCGAGCGCGAACGGCTTCGCCAGGTAGTCGTCGGCGCCGGCATCGAGGCCCTCCACGCGGTCTGAGGTGGCGCCTCGGGCCGTCAGCAGCAGGATCGGCACGCGGCTCCCCGCTGCGCGCAGGCGACGGCACAGCTCGAATCCGCCCAGATTCGGCATGGTGGCATCGAGCACCAACACGTCCGCCCGTCCGGCGAGCGCCTCGCCCTCGAGACCGTCGCGGCCTTCGAGCACCTCGTAGCCCTCAAGCTGCAGGGCGCGTCGCAAGGCGGCCCGGATGCGCTGATCATCGTCGATGACGGCGACTACGGGGCTGCTGCGGGGTGGTGGGTCGGCGCCCATGGCCTCATTCTGGAATACGAACCGTGAGAAACCGATGAGAGGGGGAGCCGCTCGGCTGCGCCCCTAGCCGGCGGCGGAGGCGGTGCGGCGCAGGTGCGGGATCGTGAGCACCGAACAGGCTTCTCGCTCGGATTCGTAGCTCAGCGCCCGCACGGCGTCGGCGATGTCCCACCAAGCCACCTCGTCGACCTCGCTCGGGTCTCCCGCGAGCCGTTTGGGCACCTTCGTCGGCGCCATCGAATAGAACAGCACCAGCTTGGGAATCTGGTTGCTGATCAGGTAGCTGACCGGGTAAGGCGCCGAAGTGATCACGCACCGGACACCGGTCTCCTCGCGCACCTCACGAAGCGCAGCCTCTTCCCAGGACTCGCCCGGGTCGAGATGGCCCTTCGGCAGCGACCAGTCGTCATAACGGGGCCGGTGCACCACCAGTACGGCACCCTCGTGGCACACGACACCGCCGGCAGCCCGGTCCACCGGGGCGTTGGAGTAGCGACCCCGTTCGCGGTGGCGGCGCCGCGTCTTCATCGGAGTCTTGGCTGAGTCTCTCTTCTGGCCCTTCTTGGGGGAACCCGACTTCGATGACCCAGGTCGGTTCTGTGCCACGGTTCGTGTCTAGCGTGTCCGCGCCACCCGCGGTGAGCTTGTCGCGGGCAACGACGAAGATCGCGCGGAGATCCACGCAGACTCGGGGGTGCCGTCATGGACTTGGGAATTTGCATCGCATCGCACATCGGCGATCTCGACTACGTCGAGCGCGCCGAGGAACTCGGCTACACGCATGCCTGGTTCGCGGACAGCCACATGCTGTGGTCGGACTGCTACGCCACGCTGGCGCTTGCTGCGGAGCGCACCAGCACCATCGGACTCGGCACCGGTGTGTCGGTCTCGGGCACGCGGCCCGCGCCGGTCACTGCGGCGTCGATCGCCACCATCAACGCCCTCGCTCCCGGGCGGACATTTCTGGGCATCGGCACCGGCAACACGGCCATGCGGATTATGGGGCACAAGCCCCAGCGCATCGCCGAGTTCGACCAATACCTGGCAGCGCTGCGCCCACTGCTTCGCGGCGAGGAAGCGATGCATCACTTCGCCGGCAGCGCGCAGCCGATCCGCCACATCATGCCCGACTCCGGTTTCGTCAACTTCGAAGACCCGATCCCGCTGTACGTGTCGGGTTTCGGGCCGAGGTCGCTGGGGCTGGCCGGCCGGTACGGCGACGGCGCCGTGCTGTCGGTGCCGCCTGACGGTTCAGCCACGGCCCGGGTGTGGGAGTACATCGAGGCCGGGGCCGCCGAAGCAGGGCGCACCCTCGACCGAGACGACTACTTGATGTGTTCGCTCACGACCATCGTGATCCTCGATGACGGCGAGACGCTTTCCAGCCAGCGCGAGCGGGTACATCACGAGGCGGGTGCGTTCGCGATGGCATCGCTGCACTACTCCTATGACCAGTACCGGCAATTCGGCAGGTCGCCCGGAGCGCGCCTGGAGGCGGTCTGGGACGAGTACTGCGCCATGCTCGACGACACCGACCCCGATCGCATCCACCAGCGGATCCACGCTGGTCACAATTGCTGGGTACTCCCCGAAGAACGCCGCTTCCTGAGTGATGAACTCATCGACGCCACCTGCATCGTGGGCACCGTTGATCAGGTCACCGAGCGACTGGCAGATCTCGACGAGCGCGGACTCGACCAGGTGATGATCCTGCCGAACTTCGACCCGCGCTACGACGTGCTCGAACGTGTCGGGCGGGAGATCATCCCCCGGCTGCACGCCGTCTGAGTGGGTCAGCCCAAGACCGCTCGCTAGCCTTGTCCGCTGCTGTCACGCCCACCCGCCGGGAGCTGCGTTCGAATGAGCAACATCTGCCAAGTCACCGGCCGCCGGCCGCACTCGGGCTTCAACGTGTCGCACTCGCACCGGCGGACCAAGCGCTGGTTCAAGCCGAACATCCAGCGGAAGCGGTTCTGGGTTCCCAACGAAGGGCGCTGGGTCACGCTGACCGTCAGCGCAAAGGGCATCAAGACCATCAACAAGCGTGGCATTGAGTCGGTGGTGGCTGACCTGCGCCGTCGGGGGGAGAAAGTCTGATGCCCAAGAGCGACAAGCGTCCCGTCATCAAGCTGAAGTCCACCGAAGGCAGCGGCTACACGTACTCGACTCGAAAGAACAAGACGAACACCCGCGACCGGATCGAACTGCGCAAGTACGACCCGGTGCTGCGCCGGCACGTCATCTTCAAAGAAGAACGCTGATCAGCGCCGCTGTCGGGATAGCTGAGCGGGTTCGCGAGCGGCCTGCGTCCCAACGCCTGTTGCCCCGAGCACTTGCCGCCGCGTACCCAGACTTCCGGGGGCACGTTCTCGCCCTTCGGCGCGGCCACTGAGCCATGACCACCGTTAGGCCTGTGCGCCTGAGCTTGCGGGCGGCACGGCACCTCGCCATCGGCGCGCAAGGGCTCGCTGCAACGCTCCCGGCGGGACGGCTCGATGCACGCCATCTGCGACGCGCCATGGACCAGATGGGTCTGCTGCAGATCGATGCCGTCAATGCGCTCGCCCGCTCGCACCTGCTGGTCTTGCGTGCCCGACTCGGGGGCACACACGACGGCGTGCTCCGACTGCTGGAACGCGCCGCGTACACCCGCCGCCCGGACCAACGCAGTTTGACCGAGTACTGGAGCCACGAGGCATCGTTCGTTCAGGTGAGCGATTGGCCGCTGTATCGCTGGCATATGCGGCGCGGCGAACAAGGCGAGATGTGGAGCGGCTTTGCGCGATTCGGGCGCGAAGAGCCACGCCGCATCACCGAGGCATTGGCATGGCTGGACGGCAATGGACCAGCGTCATCGGCGGAACTGGACGCAGCGCTGGGTTGGGGACCCGGTGTGCGAGGGCCGTGGGGCACGCGCAGCAACGCAAAGATGGCGCTGGCATGGCTCTTCTGGTGCGGTCAGGTGGGCGTCACGGAGCGGGTCGGCTTCACTCGCCGCTACGACGTGATCGAACGGGTGCTGCCCGACGATGTGCTGGCACGCGAAGTCGATGAGCCAGACGCTCACCGGGCGTTGCTGAGCCAAGCCGCCATCTGCCTCGGCATGGGGACTGCTGACGATCTGATCGACTACCACCGACTGCCGAAGCGCGTTGCGCGGACACGCATTCGCGAGTTGGTCGAGGAGGAAACCCTGCTCGAAGCGACGGTCGAAGGATGGGACGAACCCGCCTACGTGCCTGCCGGGTTGAAGCGCGGCCGCAAGCAGTCCCGGTCGGTGCTGTTGAGCCCGTTCGATCCGCTGGTGTGGTTCCGCCCGCGTGCGGAGCGCCTCTTCGGGTTCCACTACCGGATCGAGATCTACACGCCCAAGGCCAAGCGACAGTACGGCTACTTCGTGCTGCCGTTCTTGCATGACGATGCGCTGGTGGCGCGCCTCGACGTCCGTTTCGATCGGGACCGCGGCGTCCTGGAGGTGCCGGCTTCTTGGGCGGAACCAGGGGCGTGGCCCAGCGGTGGCGAACCAGAGACCAGCGCTCTCGAGGCGTTGGCAACCGAACTGCGCTCGCTGTCAGCATGGTGCGGCGGCGAGGGAGTGTCGGTGTCGTCTCGCGGCGATCTCGCTGACCGTCTCGGGCGGGCACTGGGCGGCGCTGATTGCTGATCCAGATCGCTATCGTTGCTGGCCTTGCACCGGCGGGAATCTCGGTTCCACCCGGTTCGAGCACACAGCAATACAGCTGGTCCCGTGGTGAAGTCTGGAGTTCACGCTGGCCTGTCAAGCCAGAGGTCGCGGGTTCAAATCCCGTCGGGACCGCGGTCGGGTAGCTCAGTTGGCAGAGCGCGCGCCTGAAAAGCGTGAGGTCACCGGATCGACGCCGGTCCCGACCACTGGTTTATGCGAGCGGAAGGGGCTTCGCCCCCCGCTCGCGACAATAGGGGTGCCGTCGCGACGAGATTCGCTGGGTGCTTAGCGGCGCGTGACTTGGTCGGTGCGGGCTGCTTTGGCTACTGCTTTGGCTACTGCGGGGACTACTGAGCGGTCGAAGGCTGTGGGGATGACGAGCTCGGGGCAGAGGTCGTCGCTCGACACGGCCGCTGCGATTGCGTCGGCTGCCGCGATCTTCATGTTCTCGGTGATGTCGGTGGCGCCTGCATCGAAGGCGCCCCGGAAGATGCCCGGGAATGCCAGCACGTTGTTGATCTGGTTGGGGTAGTCGCTGCGGCCGGTCGCCACAACGCCTGCGATATCGGTGATGTCGTCGGGCAGGATTTCGGGGTCGGGATTCGCCATCGCGAACACGATTGGTCGCTCTGCCATGGTCGCCACGTCGTCGCGGGTGACGAGCCCAGGGCCGCTCAGCCCCAAGAACACGTCTGCACCGGCCATCGCGTCGGCCACCGTGCCAGCCACACGCTCGGTGTTGGTGTTGGCGGCAAGCCATTCCTTGGCGTGGTTCAGGTCGGCGCGACCGGGGTGAATGGTGCCCTTGCGGTCGCAGGCGATCACGTTGCCGATTCCAGCACCGAGCAGGATCTTTGCGGTTGCCACGCCGGCGGCGCCAGCGCCCAGGATGACGCATTGCAGGTTCGCCAGCTCCTTGCCCACAATGCGCGCCGAATTCTCGAGCGCCGCCAGCGCAACTACAGCGGTGCCGTGCTGGTCGTCGTGGAACACGGGAATGTCGAGCGCTGCGCGCAGCGCTTCCTCGACCTCGAACGCGCCGGGCGCCGCGATGTCCTCCAGGTTGATGCCCCCGAAGGTCGGCGCGAGCCGGATGACCGTTTCGACGATCTCTTCAGGCTTGGTGACGTCGAGGCAGATCGGGAAGGCATCCACGCCGGCGAACTCCTTGAAGAGCAGCGCCTTGCCTTCCATGACCGGCATCGCCGCCGCAGGACCGATGTCGCCGAGACCGAGCACTGCGGTGCCGTCGGTGACGATGGCCACCGTGTTGCCCTTGATGGTCAGGTCATGGACTCGTTCGGGGTCATCCACGATGGCCCGGCAGACTCGAGCCACACCCGGCGTGTACGCCATGGAGAGGTCATCTGCGTTGCGCAGCGAGATCCGGCTGACCGTCTCCAGCTTCCCGCGGTCGTGCAGCTCGAAGGTGCGGTCGAGCGCAGCGATGACCGTGATGCCCTCGAGGCCGTTCACCGCCTCGCAGATCTGGATGATGTGCTGCTCGCTCGCGGCGTCGACCACGATGTGCTGGCGCAGGGCACCCTGTGTGATCGTGAAACCGTCGAGGCTCTGAATGTTGCCGCCTACATCGCCGATGGCGGTGCACAGCCGGCCGAGCGTGCCCGGCTGGTGAGCCAGCTCGACTTCGAGGGTGGCTGAATAGGCGGCGGTGGGTCGGGACCCCGCGGTGGCAGTCATCGGCGCTCCTGCGCGTGTGCAGAACCGGCAGGGTATTGGTCTGAATCGATGATCTGGACCTCGCCGTTGCCGGGTCGGATCTCGCCGATCTGGAATGCGTCGTGTCCCGCTGCGCCAGCAATGTCGATGGCACTGTCCGCGTACGCAGGCGGGACCGCCACCACCATGCCGATACCCAGATTGAAGACGCGGTCCATTTCGGACGGGGCAACCGGACCGCTGCTGGCGATGTGGTCGAAGATGGCGGGTACCGGCCACGTGCCTCGCCGCACGACCGCCTCAGCGCCGGGACCCAGCATGCGCGCGACGTTCGCAGCCAGTCCCCCGCCGGTGATGTGGGCTGCTGCACGGGCGTCGCACTCGCTGAACAATGAGAGCACTGCGGGGGCATAGATCACCGACGGTCGCAGCAACTCGTCGCCCAGCGTGCGATCGGCTCCGGGCCATGCCGGCGCGGCAAGCTGTTCCGCGTCGAGCGAACTGCCGCACAGGACGCGGCGAGCAAGGCTGTAACCGTTGCATCGCAGCCCACCGGAGGCGAGTCCGACGAGCACTAGGGGCTCACTCCCCACCGGGGTTCGCAGCCGTGCCCGCTCGACGACTCCTACGGCAAAGCCGGCGATGTCCACCTCGCCCGGCGCGAGTGCGTCAGGGTGTTCTGCCAGCTCGCCGCCGACCAATGCGCAACCGGCGGTCCGGCAGCCCGCCGCCAGACCCGAGACGATCGTCTCCACCACGTCGGGATCAAGACGTCCCGCAGTGATCTGGTCGTGAAACAGCAACGGTTCTGCGCCGAGTGTGACGATGTCGTCGACGCACATGGCCACCACGTCGATTCCGATCGTGTCCCAGCGGCCAAGCGCAGCGGCAATGAGCGGCTTGGTGCCAGCACCGTCATTCGCGCTCACGAGCACCGGTTCGTCCATGCCCGGCGGCACCGCAGTGACCGCCCCGAACGCCCCGATGTCATTCAGCACTTCGGGTCGGAAGGTGTTGCGGGCGTGCGGTGCCAGACGGCGGACGGCCTCGTCTCCCGCGGCAATGTTCACCCCTGCGGCTTCGTAGGTCAGCGGTGCGGGTCCGCTGCTGGCCGGTTCGCCAGTCCGCGGATGCTCGGCCTCCGCCGTCACCGGACGGCCGTCATCGCACAAGAGGTCCAGCGACTGCCGCGGGCCGGACGTTGCCCGTCGCGATCAGGGAGCGAGGGGGTTCGTCGCTACCGCTGCCGAACACCTCGGCCCGTGCGCTCGCACCGATTTCCACCGGGTACTCGCCAGTGAGACATGCGTGGCAGAACCCGCCACCGGGCACGCCGGTGGCCTCGACAAGCTGATCGAGGCTCAGGTACGCCAGCGAATCGACTCCCAGATACGCCTGGATCTCGGCCAGATCACGACTCGCGGCCAGCAGCTCGTCGGAGGTGCCGGTGTCCATGCCGTAGAAGCAGGGCCACCGGTAGGGCGGCGAGGAGATGCGCATGTGCACCTCTGTGGCGCCGGCGCCGCGCAGCATCTCAACAATGGACCGAGTGGTAGTGCCCCGCACAATCGAGTCGTCGACCACCACGAGCCGGCGTCCGTTGATGTTGGGGCTGATCGGGTTCAGCTTCGTTCGCACGCCCAACGACCGGACATGCTGGTTTGGCGCGATGAAGGTGCGCCCGATGTAGCGGTTCTTGACCAGTCCGTCGCCGTAGGCGATGCCGCTGGCACGCGCGTAGCCCTGCGCCGCCGGAATGCCCGATTCGGGAACGGGCATCACCAGATCCGCTGCGACCGGTGCATTGGTCGCCAGGTGCGCGCCCATGCGCTGCCGGGCTGCGTGCACGTTCTGGCTGGCCAAGGTTGTGTCAGGACGCGAGAAGTACACGAATTCGAAGATGCACAGGTGCGGTGCCAGCCCGCCGCCGGTTTCGGGTCTGCTGGCGAACGGCCACAGCGAACGGCACCCCGCGGCGTCGATGATGATCATCTCGCCCGGCCGGATCTCGCGTTCGAACGTCGCGCCCACCACCTCCAGTGCGGGGCTCTCCGAGGCCAGCACCCAGCCGCCATGCTCATCGACCCCTTGCTCGTCGACATGGAGGCGTCCGAGGCACAGCGGCCAGATGCCGTGCGGATCACGAACCCCGATCAGGCGATCACGGTCGGCAACCACGAACGTGAAGCCGCCACGAAGACTCGGCAGCACCTCTCCCAGTGCCTCGGTGACAGCCTCGCGTGGGCGAGCGCGGGTGATCTGCGGGGTGGCGCTGATGCGTTGGGCGACCAGTTCGGCGACGAGGTCGCTGTCGCTGGTGACCACCCCGTCGAGCATCCCCGAGGAGGCAGCAAGCTCGGCGGTGTTGGTGAGGTTCCCGTTGTGCCCGAGCGCGAATTCCGTGCCGTCGAGGCCCCGATAGAACGGCTGCGCCGCGCGCCACGAGCTCGACCCTGTCGTCGAGTATCGGGTGTGCCCGATGGCCAGATTGCCCTCGAGCCCGGCCAGCACCCGGTCATCGAACGCACTGGCGACGAGGCCCATGTCCTTCACCACGGTGATGTGCGTGCCGTCGGACACCGCAATGCCAGCCGATTCCTGCCCGCGGTGCTGCAGCGCGTACAACCCGAGGTAACTCAGGTGGGCGACTGGACCGCCCGGCAGGTACACCCCGAAGACACCGCAAGCTTCGCGCGGCTTGTTGAGGTCCACGCCCCCGTCCGGCGCGCTCTCCGGGCTGAGGTCCGCTCCCTTCTCCGGGGTGCCACTCATGCCGCCGTCCCGTCGACGGGCTGCGCGAACGACTCGGGCAAGGCGCCGCTCCACCGGGCGAGCGTCTCGTCGAGCGCGAGGTCGATGTCAAGACCGGGTTCTGCGAGACGGCCGATCTGCACGCGCGATCCGCCGAACGATCCAAGGCGGCGGCATTCGACTCCCGCTGCGGATGCCGCACTCGCGAGACGATCGACATCGTGAACCTCAACGGCCGCGAGCACGCGGCCGGGCGGCTCGGCGAACAGCGCTCGTGCCGCTGGCGCCGATGCTCCAAGCGACGGCACCCGGGCCTGCACGCCCGTGCCGCCGTGACAGCACATCTCCGCGATTGCCAGCGCGATGCCGCCATCGGAAACGTCGTGCGCGAAATGCACGAGGTTGTCCCGCACGGCCCCTGCAACGAATTGGGCCGTTGCGACGCTGGCGGCGAGGTGGAGCTGCGGCAAGGCCCCGTCGCGGCAGTGGCGGCGTTCCCATGCCCAGCGGCTGCCGCCCAGCGGGACTGGCTGGCGCGCGACAGCGTCATCGCCATCGTCCGCCTGACCGGCGAGTCCGGTCGGAGCCAGCACCACGAGCTCGGTCCCGGGCGCCACGGCGGCGGCGATCGGACGCCGGACGAGGTCGGGATGCACACCGACCATGCACACCACTGGAGTCGGGCAGATGTTGATGCCGTTGGTCTCGTTGTACAGGCTGACGTTGCCGCCTACGACCGGTATTCCGAGCGCATCACAGGCTTCGGACATGCCGTCGATGGCCTCCGACAGCTGCCACATGACCTCGGGATGGGTTGGATTGCCGAAGTTCAGGCAGTTGACGAGCGCGAGCGGGTCGGCGCCCACACAGGCAAGGTTCAGTGCCGCTTCGACCACCACCATGGCGGTGCCCCGGCGGGGATCAGCGTCGCACCAGCGGTGGTTGCCGTCGACCGAGATTCCCAGTCCCCGACCGGTGGGCGTGCCGTCGCGAGGGTCTCGCAATCGCAGCAGCGTGGCGTCGTGCCCGGGGCCGACGACCGTGTTCAGAAACAGTTGGTGGTCGTACTGCCGGTATACCCAGCTCGGGTCCGCGAGCATCGCCAGCAGATCCGCAGCGCAGTCGCCGGGATCAGCGACCTGCGGGCTTCCCGCGACGGGCCGGGCCGCAGGGTCGACGCCGCGGCGGACCTCCCGCTCAGCAGGCGGACACTGGGGGCGGTCATAGGACGGCGCGTCGTCGTGCAATGTGCTCGCAGGAACCTCTGCCAGGATTTCGCCATCGGCACCGTCGCGCACCCGCAGCATGCCGTCGCCGGTGACGCGCCCGACGACGGTCGCATTCACTTCCCAGCGCGCGCAGATCTCGAGCACCTGATCGACGTGGGCCGGCGCGACGATCGCCAGCATCCGTTCCTGGGACTCCGAGGTCATGATCTCGAAGGGCTCCATGCCGTGCTGACGCAAGGGCACCGCGGTGACGTCGACCTCCATGCCGGTACCGCCGCGTGAGGCGGTCTCGCTGGCCGCACACGTCAAGCCGGCGCCGCCGAGATCCTGAATACCGCTGACGAGTCGTGCCTCGAGCAGTTCCAGGCAGGCTTCGATGAGGCGCTTTTCTTCGAACGGATCGCCGACCTGAACGCTCGGGCGTTTGGTCGCATCGTCGTCAGCTTCCTCAAAGCCCGCCGACGCCAGCACGCTGACACCGCCGATGCCGTCGCGGCCGGTGCTCGCGCCCATGAGCACGGCCGAGCCGCCTACGTCGGTCGCGCGGCCAAGGACTAAGCGTTCAGTCGGCATGATGCCCAAAGCGGCCACATTCACCAGCGGGTTGTCTCGGTACGTCTCGCATGACACGAATTCGCCTGCGACGGTCGGAACCCCGACGCTGTTGCCATAACCGGAAATACCGCTGACGATTCCCTCAGCAATCCAGTTGCTTCGCGGCTCATTCAGCGGTCCGACACGCAAAGGATCCGCGAGGGCAATAGGACGTGCGCCCATCGTGAAGATGTCGCGCAAGATGCCGCCGACGCCTGTCGCCGCGCCTTGATACGGCTCGATGGCGGAGGGGTGGTTGTGGCTCTCGATGCGCACTGCTACGGCAATGCCGTCGCCGACATCGATGACACCGGCGTTCTCGCCAGGACCGACGAGCACCCAGGGTGCCTCCGTTGGCAGCCGAGCGAGATGGCGACGCGACGACTTATACGAGCAATGCTCGGACCACATGACCGCATACATGGCGAGTTCGAGATGGTTCGGCTCACGGACCAATAGCTCGCAGATGCGTTCGTATTCGGCATCGGTCAGGCCCAGCGCTTCATGAATACTCACGGCGTCAGAATCCCGTGCAGTCACATCAGCCCGCATTCATTGGATAACTCAACACATCGTGATATACAGACAGCATGAGCGAACGAACAATGTCCGATGAACATAAGGCTGCAATCGCTGCGGGGCGTATCGAGGCTACGGCAGTGCGTGACTATCTCGAGGCTCTCGAGACACACCGGCCTCGGCCCGGTCGCAAGCAGAGTGCAGAGTCGCTGAACACCAAGAAGGAAGCAGTCGACGCCCAGATGGCCGACGCAAAGCCCATCAAGCGCTTGCTCTTGATGCAAGAGCGTCGGGACATCGAGGCAGCCATCGAGGATCTGCAGGTCGAGCCCGATATGGCTTCCGTCGAAGAGGGCTTCGTCACTCACGCCGCCAACTACGGGCAGCGCAAGGGGATCCAGTACGCCACGTGGCGTGAATTCGGGGTTCCATCCGACATGCTGGCCCGTGCGGGCATCACACGGGGCGCCTGACACTTCAGACCACCTGGCCTTCGGCACTTGAGGTTTCGATCCTCACGGTCGTCATTCCTCGTCAAGCCGTACGGCGGTCGATAACTTGACGAGTGCTCGCTGCTGCTTCGAGCAGTGCTTCGAGCAGCCTGCAGCCGTCCGTTGACCCCAAGAGTTCCGAGGTGGCCCGTTCAGGGTGGGGCATGAGACCCACCACATTGCCCATCTCATTGCAGATTCCGGCAATGTCATCCAACGATCCGTTGGGATTGCCCACGTAGCGCATCACCACTTGGCCTTTCTCGCGCAAACGCTGCAATGTCAGGCGATCACACACATAGTTGCCTTCGAAGTGATTAATGGGGATGTGCAGCACCTCCGACGTTGACAGTCCATGCCCCAGAACATGATTCACCGACGCCATCACTACCTGCTGCGGCTGGCACAAGAACGAGAGCCCCGCATTAGGTCGTAATGCTCCGGGCAGCAGACCTGCCTCGGTCAGCACTTGGAACCCATTGCATATGCCGACGATGGGACCGCCGGCACTCGCAAATGACGCCACTGCGTCCATGATCGGCGAGAAGCGGGCGATTGCTCCCGTGCGCAGGTAGTCGCCGTGAGCGAAACCGCCTGGGATGACGACAGCATCGAGACTTCCGAGCGAGGTCTCATCGCTGTGCAGCAGCACAGTTCTCGCCCCCAATTCAGCCAGCGCATCGAGTGTGTCGAGATCGCAGTTCGTGCCGGGAAACCGCACGACGCCGACCGTGACGCTCACCGACTGGGTTCCGGCGCTGCGGGTTCCGGCGCTATCGGTTCTTGCGCTACGGCGCACAATTCGATGCGGGTGTCTTCGATCACCGGATTCGCCAGCAGGCGATCGCACATCTGCTCGGTCACTGACCGGGCCTCAGCGGCGTCCGCTGCGGAGACCTCCATGCGGATGGCTTTGCCGACGCGCACCTCGCCGACGCCCGCAAATCCCAACGCTGCGAGGGCGCGTTCAATCGTGGTTCCCGCCGGATCGGCAATCTCAGCGCGCGGCGAGACTTCCACCAAGACATCCCAGCGACTCATGGGGCAGTTGCTCCGCTCAGCACGCCCGATTGTGTCAGCCAGTCGTCGAACGACTCGCCGGTCAGCGTCTCGTATGCCTCGATGTACCGGGCACGGGTGGCGGCCACCACGTCGTCGGGCAGCGGCGGGGGCGGCGGCTCCTTATTCCAGCCAGTGGCTTCGGTGGCGTCACGCACCGGCTGCTTGTCGAGCGACGGCGGCGATGCGCCCGGCTGCCAGTGATCCTTGGGCCAAAAGCGGGACGAATCGGGCGTGAGCCACTCGTCGGCGATGACCAGGGTGCCGTCCACGTAGCCCAGCTCGAACTTGGTGTCGGCGATGATGATGCCCCGCTGCGAAGCGTGAGCGGCCGCCGTGCTGTAGGCATCGACGCACACTTTCTGGGCGGCAGCGGCTGCTTCATCACCGACCAGTTCTGCGGCAGCGGCGAAGGAGACGTTCACGTCGTGCCCATCGGTCGCCTTGGTGGATGGCGTGAAGACCGGTTCAGGAAGCTGCTGCGATTCGAGCAGCCCGGCCGGCAGCGGCTCGTCGTGCATGGTGCCGTGCTCGCGGTATTCCTTCCACGCCGAACCGGTGATGTACCCGCGCACGATGCACTCGATCGGCAGCATCTCCGCCCGACGGACAAGAAGAGCCCGGCCAGCGAGTTCGGGTCGCCGTGCGGCGGCGGGGAAGTCGCCGGGGTCGGTGGAGACCACATGGGTCGGTGCAATGTCGCCGAGCCACCTCGACCACCACGCCGTCATGGCGGTCAGGACACGGCCCTTGTCGGGCACCGGTTCGTCGAACACCACGTCGAAGGCCGAGATGCGGTCGCTTGCGACCATCAGCAGATGCCTGTCGTCGACGCGGTACATCTCGCGCACCTTGCCGCGGTGGACGAGTTCGAGCTCGCTCACGTTGCTCCTTTCATCGGGTCCCTCTTCGGATCGTGATCGCCGAAGCGCCATCTCGCCGCGTTCACAGCACCTCGCCCCCTTCATAGGCCACAGCCGGTCCGTATCGCTCGGCGATCTTGCCTGCCGCAGCGACGAACTCGTCGACTTGATCGGCGGCACGACCGCTGAAGGAAGCGGGGTCGGCGAGTGCCGATTCGATGTCGCCGGCGCTGAGCGTCAGCACGGGGTCGGCCGCGAGCCGCTCGGCCAAATCGTTCGTGGCGGCGTTGCCCTCCCGCAGCGACAGCACTGCGGCGGTCGCGTGCTCGGCGATTCGCTCGTGCGCCTGCTCGCGGCCCGTGCCCGCGCTCACAGCAGCCGCGAGCAAGCGGGTCGTCGCAAGGAACGGCAGGTACTCGGCCAGCTCTGCCGCGATGCGCGCAGGGAAGGCGCCGAACCCGTCCAGCACGCTGAACGCCGTCTCGAGTGCGCCGTCAAGTGCGAAGAAGGCGTCGGGAAGCACCACCCGGCGCACTACCGAACAGCTGACATCACCCTCGTTCCACTGATCGCCGGCCAATTGCGATGCCATCGTGAGATGCCCTCGCAGGATGACGGCGAGGCCGCTGATGCGCTCGCAGGACCGGGTATTCATCTTGTGCGGCATGGCCGACGAACCGACTTGGCCGGCCTCGAATCCCTCGGTCACCAGCTCGTGGCCGGCCATCAGGCGAACGCTGAGCGCCAGGTTGGCGAGCGGCGCTGCGGCGACGACGAGCGCGGCAACGACATCGAGGTCGAGCGAGCGTGGATAGACCTGCCCGGCCGACCCCAGCACGCGGCCGAATCCCAGCTCATCGGCGATCCGGCGTTCCAGGCGGTCGACCGCTGCGGGATCGCCGCCGAGCAGTTCCAGCAGGTCCTGCTGGGTGCCGACCGGTCCACGCAGCCCGCGCAGCGGGTAGCGGCCGATCAGCTCTTCGAGGCGTTCGATGGCCACCAGTGCCTCGGTGCCGATGGTGGCCCAGCGCTTGCCGAGCGTGGTCGCCTGAGCAGGCACGTTGTGGGAGCGTGCGGTCATCACGAGGTCACGGTGGGCAGCGGCCAGGGCGGCGACGCGCGTGATGAACGCCGCCATGCGCTGAGTGACCAGCTGCAAGGCTGAGCGCACCTGGCACTGCTCGACGTTCTCGGTGAGATCTCGCGAGGTCATGGCGCGGTGGATCTGCTCATGGCCGGCCAGCGCGCAGAACTCCTCGATGCGTGCCTTGACGTCGTGCCGGGTGGTCCGCTCGCGTTCGGTGATGGAGTTCAGGTCGACCTGGTCGATCACCTCGCGGTAGGCCTCCAGCGCGGCGCCGGGAACGTCGACGCCCGCGTCGCGTTGGGCTTCGAGCACTGCTATCCACAGACGGCGTTCGAGAATGATCTTGTGGCGTGGCGACCACAGCTCGGACATCTCGCCAGAGGCGTAGCGCGTCGCCAACACGTTGGGGACGACGTCGGGGCTCATGTCGGCGTCACCGGGCACCCGCGGCGCGGAACTCGGCCAGACGAGTGGCAAGTCCAGCATCGGTCACCGCCAGGATCTCTACGACGAGCACCGCAGCATTCGCCGAGCCGTTCACCGCAACCGTCGCCACGGGAATGCCCTTGGGCATCTGCACCGTCGACAGCAATGCATCGAGCCCGTCGGCAAGGCCGCCGCTGAGCGGCACGCCGATCACCGGCAGAGTCGTGTGTGCGGCCACCACGCCAGCGAGGTGCGCTGCCATGCCGGCTCCGCAGATGATCGCGGCAAATCCGGCATCCCGTGCTGCAGTCGCGAACGACATGACGGCTGCCGGCGTCCGGTGGGCGCTCATCACCTCGGTCACATGTTCGATGCCGAACCTGTCGAGCATCTCGGCGGCTGGCGCCATCTTCGGCGCATCGTTCGGCGAGCCCATCAAGATGGCGACTTTCATTGCTGGGCTCCCCTGTCATGGATCGGCGTGTAATGCGAGTCTCGCCGCCCGGAGTCGGTGACGGGGAGATTTCCGCAGCCGCGCTCGAAGCGCCGACCGATCCCCGTCGGCACCCTCATCGACTGAGGGCGGCAGTTGCTGCGGCCTCGGCCGCAGCGATGTCGGTGCGGTAGGTCATGCCGGGCCAATGAAGGTGCTGCACGGCTTGGTAGGCGCGGTCGCGGGCCGCCGCGACATCGGGGCCGCGGCCGCACACGTTCAGCACTCGGCCGCCGCCGGTCACCAAAGACCCGCCAGACCCAGCCTGACCGTCCGCGGTCCCGACACCCGCACAAAAGATCGTGACGCCGTCAACCTCACGCGCGCGCTCGAGGCCAGAGATGACGTCGCCGGTGCGCGGTGCAGCCGGGTAGCCCTCCGCAGCACAGACCACACACACCATGGCGTCGTCGGAGACGATGATCTCGTCGCTCAGCTCGCCCGCTGCCGCCCCGGCCAGCAGCAATGCGAGGTCGTTGGTGATGCGCGGCAGCGTGACCTGTGCCTCGGGATCGCCGAAGCGCACGTTGAACTCCAGCAGGCGGGGTCCGTCGGGCGTCAGCATGAACCCGGCGTAGAGCACGCCGCGGTAGTCGACGCCCCGCCGGGCCAGCTCGGCCAGCGTCGGCTCGAACGCCAACGCGCCCAGTTCGGCGCAGGCAGCCCGGTCGACATCTGCCAGCGGCGAGACGCAGCCCATGCCGCCTGTGTTCGGCCCCGTGTCGCCGTCACCGACGCGCTTGTGGTCACGCACGGCTGTGGGCAGCAGTACCGCTCGGCGACCGTCACAGAGCGCGAACAGCGACACTTCGGGGCCTCGCATCCCTTCTTCGATGACGATGCGGCGGCCGGCGTCCCCGAATGCCGTGCCGTCGAGCTTGGCGTCGATGTCGGAATGGGCTGATGCCACATCGTCGGTGACCAGTACGCCCTTGCCGGCGGCGAGTCCGCTCGTCTTGATGACATACGGCGGTGCCAGCGTCTCGAGGTAGGCGTGCGCTGCTCGGCGCTGCGCTGGCTCGCTGGCGAAGGTGGCATAGCCCGCCGTGGGCACGCCCGCAGCGCTGACCACTTCCTTCATCCACGCCTTGGAGCTTTCGAGCGCGGCGCCATCTGCGCCCGGTCCGAACACGAGGCGGCCCGCTGCCCGCAGGCGATCTGCCAAGCCATCGGCCAGGGGACCCTCAGGTCCGATGACGTACAGGTCTGCGTCGATCTCGGTGGCGGTGGCGGGAGTGCTGCCGGCTATGCCGGGGTTCCCGGGGGTGACAACGACATCGGCTGTCGCGGCCAGGGCACTCGCAAACGCGTGCTCGCGCCCACCCTGTCCCACCACGCAGACCCTCATCAGCGCTCCCCGACTCAGGCCGCGAATCGGATGTACTGCTCGCGGCCCGGACCGACGCAGACGTAGCGAATCGGCAGACCGAGCTGGCGTTCGAGGAAGACGATGTAGTCGACGGCCTGGCGGGGAAGCTGCCAGCGTTCGGTGACCTTGTCGAGTGGCGTCCTCCAGCCGGGCAGCGTTGCGTAGACCGGCACGGCCCTGTCATGCAGCGCACGCAAGTGCGGCAGGTAGTCGTAGCGGCGGCCGTCCACCTCATAGGCCACGCACACCTTGATCGTGTCGAGCTCGTCGAGCACGTCGAGTTTGGTGAGCGCGATTTCCGTGCACGCATTCAGGCGCACCGCTTGACGGCCCATGACCGCGTCAAACCAGCCGCAGCGGCGCGGCCGGTTGGTATTGGTGCCGAACTCTGCGCCGCGATCGCGCAGATGTTCGCCAGTCTCGTCATCGAGCTCGGTCACAAAGGGGCCAGAACCCACCCGGGTGGTGTACGCCTTCGCGATGCCGATGACCTGGTCGATCGCGCCAGGTCCGATGCCCGAGCCGACGAGCGCGAACCCTGCCACCGGGTTCGAGGAAGTCACAAAGGGATAGGTGCCGTGGTCGAGGTCGAGGAACGTGGCCTGAGCGCCCTCGAACAGCACCCGCTCGCCCGCATGCAACGCCTCGTGCAGCCAGCCGACGGTGTCAGCCACCAACGGCGCCAGCCGCGGCGCTACCTCGTCGAGCAGCTCGCTGGCGAGCATGTCTGGATCGGTGCCTGGGTGGTCGAACACGCGACGCAGGTAGTCGTTGCGGTCGTCGAGGACGGAGTGCAGCCGGTCGCGCAGCGTCGCTGGATCCAGCAGGTCCTCGATGCGCAGACCGACTCTGGCCGCCTTGTCGGCATAGGCAGGCCCGATGCCTCGCTTGGTGGTGCCCAAACCTGCCTTGCCTCGCCGTTCTTCCACCAGCTCGTCGGTGAGCTGGTGGTACGGCAGCACCAGGTGTGCCGCTGGGCTGAGCATGAGGCGACTGCAGTCGACACCTCGCCGGTTCAGCATGTCGATCTCGTCGATCAGCACCCACGGGTTCACCACCACGCCGTTGCCGATGATCGGCGTGACGTGGTTGTACAGGACACCGCTGGGAATGAGCTGGAGCTTGAACGTCTCGCCGTCGACGACGAGCGTGTGTCCCGCGTTGTGGCCGCCCTGGTAGCGGACGACGTGCTGGCATTCCTTGGCGACGATGTCGACGATGCGGCCCTTGCCCTCATCGCCCCATTGCATTCCTACGACGATTGAGCCCGGCATGCGCGGTATCGCTCAGCTTGGCTGGCTGACGTCCGGGCTGCGGACGACGCAAACCGGATTACGGCGGGTGCCTGCGGTCGGACACATCGCGGCGCATTCAGGGTGAGACCCGGCTGCCGTGCCCTTCGTCACCTGGCCAGTGTAGGAGGGCGATCGGAGCACCGCATTTCAGGCGCCTGACCGCGTCGATCGTATGATTTGCGGTCCCCGCTGATTGCCAAGCCCGCGAGCCCACGATGATTCTTGTCCATGGCGTCTGCCACCACGGTGCCCTCGTGGTGTGGGCCGAAGCCTCCGATGCCGCTGACGCTCTGCCCGCGGGATTCCCCGATGCCGTCACCCACCGACCGCACCCGTTCGCAGCTGCCGCGTCCGTCCTCGCCAAGGCGATCCGGAGCACCGAACCCGATCTCCGCATCACCGCGCGCCGCGCGCGGCCAGTCGTGATGTGGCTTCCCAGCAGGACCGATGCGCCGGCCGCTTCGAGCACGATCATCGAGTCCACTGCTGAGGATGACCACGGCGCCATCCGCAGAGCCCCCTGGACGGTGCCCGCGCTCTGCCTGGCGCCGACTGAGGCGATTGCGCTCCTGCGGGCAGTGTGCCGTGACCGGAATCTGGCCTCGGGCGTATTCGCGGGCACAGACCTGCGTTTCTGGGCGGAAGACGCATTCAGATTCGCGGCCGCGCTCGTAGCCCGACAGCAGTTCCTGCCGGGCATCGCGCTCGACCGGCAGGGAGCACGAGCGGTCTGGGAACCGGTATTCACCGGCGACGACGGCGAGCGCCTGGCGACCATCGCCGCTCGTATGCCGGGGTCGGCACGGGCGGCAACTGATCCGGACGCTCAAACAGCCCCCGACGATCCGCCAGTCGAAGTCCTGCGCCAAGCGCTCACCGTGCTGGTCGACCATCTGGTGAGCAGCACGGTCAGCGCGGCCGACCGCCCCGCGGACCGTATCGGCGCAGACTCCCACGACCTCTGGCTCGAGGCGTTGCTGGGCGCGGACGGCCGGCTTGACCGCAGCGTTGACGCCGAACACATGGCGGACCAGATTGCCAGGTGGCGCCGTCCGGTGGCCGCCGCGGAACGTTCCCCGTTCAGGCTCTGTTTCCGGCTGGAGGAGCCGGAAACCGCGCTCGACGCCGACCCGCCGCCGGAGGACGCTTGGTGCGTTCGGTACCTGCTGCAGCCGCACTCGGACCCCAGCCTGCTGATCTCCGCGGCAGACGGATGGCAATCAGACATTGGGCAGATGGTCCCCTCAGTGGCCGGGGAGCGCGGGGCGCGGGAATCCTTGCTTCTGGGTCTCGGGCAGGCCGCAGGGATCTCCACGCGTGTTGCCGGCAGCCTCGAGCACGCGAACCCCGATGGATTCAGCCTGAACACGGCGGAGGCGTACGACTTCCTGAGCGAGGAAGCCCTTGCCCTCGAGGAGGCGGGCTTCGGTGTCCTCTTGCCGTCGTGGTGGGCGCGCAAGGGGACGCGTTTGCGCCTGAGCGCGCGAGCGACTGCCTCCGCTCCCGCGATGCAGTCGAGCAGCGGCATCATGTCGCTGGACGCGATCGCAGACGTCGATTGGGATCTGGCGCTCGGCGATGATCGCCTCACGGCGGACGAGATCGAAGCCTTGGCCACGATGAAGGCACCCCTCGTGCGCCTCCGCGGGCAGTGGATCGCGCTGAGCTCGAATGAGATTCAGGAGGCAATCCGGTTCTGGCAGACCCGCGGCGAGCATCCGTCGACGCTTCGGGACATCGTCCGGATGCACATCGGGATGCCCGCCGTCGCCGGCGGACCGCAGCTTGACCATGTCGAGGCAACAGGCCCACTGGCTGATCTGCTGGGACGTCTCAGCGGCGGCGACGCGGTTCTCACGGACATCGACGCTCCGTCGGCGTTCGCGGGAACGCTTCGTCCGTACCAAGCACGGGGCTACGCATGGTTGTGGTTCCTGCGCCGCTGGGGCCTCGGCGGCTGCCTGGCGGACGACATGGGACTCGGCAAGACCATTCAGGCGCTGGCGTTGTTCCAACGCGACTGGGAGTCCGGCAGCGACATGCCGACCTTGCTTGTGTGCCCGACGTCGGTGATCAACAACTGGATCAAGGAGGCCTCGCGGTTTACTCCGGACCTGCCAGTGATGGTGCACCACGGCCCTCGTCGGGCCCGTGGCGAGGCCTTCGGCGAGCGCGCCGGAGGTCATGCTCTCGTCGTCACCAGCTACGGCCTGCTGCAGCGAGACATCGAGTTCTTGCGCGAGCGGTGTTGGCGCGGCGTCGTGCTCGACGAAGCGCAGCAGATCAAGAATCCCCAGACCGCCCAAGCGCGCGCCGCCCGCTCCTTGACAGCTGACTATCGCGTCGCCCTCACCGGCACGCCAGTCGAGAATCACCTTGGCGACCTGTGGTCGGTCATGGAATTCCTGAATCCGGGTTTCCTTGGCACCCTGACAGACTTCAAGCGCAACTTCTTGGTTCCGATCCAAGCAGAACGCGACGCCGGCGCTGCTCAACGATTGCGCCGCGCCACAGGGCCGTTCATGCTGCGCCGGGTGAAGACCGATCGCGCCATCATCAAAGATCTGCCCGAGAAATTCGAAGGCAAGACGTACTGCGCCCTGACCGCCGAGCAAGCATCGCTGTACCGGGCCGTGCTGATCGATGCCGAAGAGTCCCTCCAGCATGCTGAGGGCATCGACCGGCGCGGTCTCATCCTCGGCGTGATGACGAAGCTCACACAGGTTTGCAATCACCCCGCGCACTTCCTCGGCGACGACTCCCCCATCGACGGACGTTCCGGAAAGCTCAATCGGCTCATCGAGATGATCGAGGAAACTCTTGCGAGTAACGAGCGTGCTCTCGTCTTCACCCGTTTCGTGACCATGGGCACGATGCTGCAGCGGCATCTCCAAGAGGTATTCGGCACCGAAGTGCTGTTCCTTCACGGCGGTGTGCCCAGAGCAAGCCGAGATCGCATGGTCGACCGCTTCGGCGACACCGACGGTCCTCCATTGTTCGTCCTGTCGTTGCGGGCCGGCGGCACCGGACTGAATCTGACCGCAGCCAATCACGTGTTCCACTTTGATCGCTGGTGGAATCCCGCGGTCGAGAACCAAGCCACCGACCGTGCCTACCGCATCGGCCAAGAGCGCAACGTGCAGGTCCACAAGTTCATGTGCGCCGGCACGCTCGAAGATCGAATCGACGAGATGATCGACGCCAAGCGCGAACTATCGGACCAGATCGTCAATGGCGGCGAGCGCTGGTTGACCGAACTCTCCAATGACGATCTTCGCGCCGTGCTCACGCTGAGCCGCGATGCCGTGCGGGGGTGACGCCGCAGTGAGCCGATTCGGTTACGACAACCACGCAGACTATGGCCGACCGCGTGAGGCACGCGGCGGCATCAAAGCACAATCGCGCCGCGGCGATTTCGGTCAGAACTGGTGGGCCCGCCGCTGGATTGATGTCCTCGACCGCTTCAACATTGCGTCACGCATCGCCCGTGCGAGAACCTATGCCCGTCGCGGCCAAGTCCTGACGATCGATGTCGGCATCGGTGAGGTGACAGCCTTGGTACAAGGATCCGAACCGCGGCCATACCGAGTCTCGATCCGGGTCGCAACACTGCGACCCGACGATTGGCGCAAGGTCGCGTCGACACTGGGCGAGCGGCCCGTATTCGCCGCCAGCCTGATCGCCGGGCGCATGCCCGATCGAATAGAAGACGCATTCGGGGAGTGGGGGCTCTCGCTGTTCCCTGCGGCAAGAAGTGACCTTCGCACCTCGTGCTCGTGCCCTGACCAGACGAATCCGTGCAAGCACATCGCTGCTGTCTACCTCTTGCTTGGCGAGGAATTCGATCGCGATCCGTTCCTGTTGTTCCAGATGAGAGGACTGCAGCGTGACGACTTGCTCACGCTCGCCGGCCTGCGCCTCGCGTCCTCGCATACAGCTTCGGCACTCGCTCCCGCTGATCCACTGCCTGAGGACCCCGAGGTGTTCTGGGGCCGGGCTTACGAACCCGACCCAGCACGAGTGGTGGGCATCGCGCGAATTCCCGCCGCCAACGCGGTCATCGCACGTCGTCTGGGGGGCTTCCCTTTCTGGACGGGTTCCGCTCCCTTCTTGCCGACGCTGGAAACCGTCTACAGCGGGACAGCATCGGCAGCGCTGGACGTCCTTGTCAGCGATGCCGAGTGATGCGGCTTCAGCAGCGGCATGCCCGCCGACAAGGTGCTCAGGCTGATCGAGCCGTCGACACTGTTCACCGCCACGGTGTCGCCCTCGGCGAATGTGCCGTCGAGCAACCCGGCCGCCAAGGGATCGGTCAGCTCGCGCTGGATCAGGCGTCGCAGCGGTCGGGCGCCATAGGCCGGGTCGTATCCGCGGTTTGCCAGCAACTCCGCGGCAGCCGTGCTCACGTTCAGCGTGATGTCGCGTTCGGTCAGACGCTGGCGCAAGATTTCGAGCTGCAGTTCGGCGATGGCAGCAACCTCGCCCCTGCTCAAGGAGTCGAAGCGGAGGATCTCGTCGACACGATTGAGGAATTCTGGGGCGAAGAAATCGGCTGGCTCGGTGGCCAGATTCGAGGTCATGATGAGCACCACGTTGGAAAAGTCCACGGTGCGCCCCTGGCCGTCGGTCAGCCGACCGTCATCGAGCACTTGCAGCAGGACGCCGAAGACGTCGGTGTGTGCCTTCTCGATCTCGTCAAGCAGCACAACGGAGTAGGGCCGGCGCCGGATCGCCTCGGTCAACTGACCGCCGTCGTCATGGCCGATGTAGCCGGGCGGTGCACCGATCAACCGGCTAACCGAGTGCCGTTCGAGGTATTCGGACATGTCGATGCGGACCATCGCGCGCTCGTCGTCGAAGAGCGCTTCAGCTAATGCACGCGCCAGCTCGGTCTTGCCGACCCCGGTGGGTCCCATGAACAGGAAACTGCCGATGGGCCGATCGGGCTCGTTCAACCCGGCGCGGCTGCGACGGATGGCGTTTGCGACTGCGGCGACAGCATGTCGCTGGCCGACGACCCGTCGGGCGAGCGTCTCGGGGAGATGGGTGAGCTTGTGCGCTTCGCCCTCCAGCAGCCGGTTCGTGGCGATGCCCGTCCAGCGAGACACCACTTCGGCGATGTCGTTTGCATCCACCTCTTCGCGAAGCATCCGCTTGTCGGCCTGCAGTCGTCCGAGCTCGGAAGCCGCCTCGTCGAGGCGCCGGTGCACTGAGGGAAGTCGCCCGAAGCGGATTTCCGCCGCGCGTTCGAGATCTGTCTCGCGCTCCACCTGGGCAGCCAGCGACTCTGCCTCAGACTTCAGCGCCCGGATCGCGCCGATGGCTTCCTTCTCTGCTTGCCAGTGCGCCTTGAGCACCGCCGCTCGCTCACGCTCAGATGCCAGTTCTTCGGCGATGTCGGAAAGTCGCTGAGATTGGGGCCCCTGGTCGGAGGGGCGCCCATTGGTGGTCTCATCGCCGCGCAGCGCCAGCTCTTCGATCTCGAACTGGCGGATGCGGCGCTCGCAGATGTCGATCTCCAGCGGCACCGAGTCAATCTCGATGCGCAGGCGGCTGGCGGCTTCGTCCATGAGATCGATCGCCTTGTCGGGCAGGAAGCGCTCACGCAGGTACCGGTCAGACAGCGCGACCGCCGCGACCAGAGCGGCGTCGGTGATGCGCACACCGTGATGCACCTCGTACCGCTCCTTGAGCCCGCGAAGGATGGCCACCGCATCGGTCACCGACGGCTCACCCACATAGACCGGCGCGAAGCGACGCTCCAGTGCGGCGTCGTGTTCGACGTGCTGGCGGTATTCGTCGAGGGTCGTCGCACCCACGAGCCGCAGCTGGCCCCGAGCCAGCATCGGCTTCAACATGTTGGCGGCGTCGAGCGAGCTGCCGCCTCCGGCGCCGGCACCGACCAGCGTGTGCACCTCGTCGAGGAACGTGATGATCTCGCCGTCGGATTCGACGATCTCGTTGAGCACGGCTTCGAGCCGTTCCTCGAACTCGCCCCGATACTTGGCCCCCGCCACCATCGCGGCCAGATCGAGTGCGACGACGCGCTTGTCGCGGAGACCCTCGGGAACGTCGCCTTCGGCGATGCGACGAGCCAAGCCCTCGACAATCGCCGTCTTGCCGACGCCCGGCTCGCCGATGAGGACCGGGTTGTTCTTGGTGCGCCTCGACAACACCTGGATGATCCGGCGGATCTCGTCATCGCGACCGATGACCGGATCGAGCTTGTCGTCACGGGCATCTGCGGTGAGGTCACGACCGAATCGCTCGAGCGCCTCACAGGTGTTCTCCGGAGTCGGCGATGTGGGGCTGGACGGCAGCGGATGATTGCGAGGATCGGCGTCATGATTCATGACTGTTATTATATCAGCAAACTTGATGGTAAATGACTCAAGTTTGTCGTCGCATCGGCGTTGGGGCTACCCAGAGAGCCGCACGTCTCAACCCTGTGGATTCGGCCTTCCTCCGCGCCCCGAACCTGGTCGCGGGATGAGATCAGTCTGCGGCAACGGCACCAGGTCGCGCCGGTACTGCCGGTGCGTCTCGGCCACGACAGCGGCGGCCTCGGCCTGCACATCGGCGAGCTTGCGCTCCAAGGCCGCCACACGTTCCTCCAGTTCCAGCACACGCTTGACGCCTGCCAGGTTGAGACCTTCGCTGGTGAGCTGGCTGATGCGGTTGAGCATGGCGATGTCGCGGTCGCTGTAGCGGCGGCTCCCGCCTGAGGTGCGTGCGGGTGCCACCAGGCCCTTGCGCTCATAGATCCGCAGTGTCTGTGCATGCACACCGGCGAGCTCGGCCGCCACGGAGATGACGTATAGCGCCCTGTTGCGCTCTGACGCAGATGGCGTTCGCCTCGGTTGGTCGCTCATGTTGTTGCTCCTGGGGCATCGGCGAGAGTCGCCGGCGCCGGGGGGGCATTGCGCTGTCGCCGGCTCGCGCCTCCCTCGAAATCAGTGACGTCACCCAGCGCCTCGATGGCAGCCTGCTCCGCGGACGACAGCTTCGTCGGCACCACTATCTCGACGCTCACCAGCAAATCGCCGGTTCCGCGGCGGGTGGCGATGCCGCGACCGCGCACCCGGAAGGTCTTGCCCGAAGGTGTCCCCGACGGGATGCGCAGCGTGACTGAGTTCCCGCCAAAGTCCAGCACCCTCACATCGGCGCCGAGAACGGCCTCGGGATACGTGATCGGCACGCTGACGGTCAGGTTTCGGCCTTCTCGGCCGAAGTCGGCATCGGGTGCCACGTCGACAAGCACGAACAGATCGCCGTTCGGTCCCCCGCCCGAACCCGGCGAGCCCTTGCCCGCCAGCCTGGTCCGCCCGCCGTCGTCGACGCCGGCAGGAATGCGGACCTTGACCTTGCGTATCCCGCCCCCCGATGAGTCGGGCACCGCGACTTCCGTGACTGCTCCGCAGACCGCATCGCGGAACGAGATGCCGACGCGGGTTTCCAAGTCGTGACCGCGCATCGGGATGGGGCCGCCGCGGCCGCGGCCATCGCCGAACAGATGCCCGAATATGCCGCCAAGGTCACCGAGATCTTCGACCCGGATGCTGAAGCCTCCCGGGCCCGACGCGAAGCCGCCCGTCTGGGGGCCGAAGCCCGCGGGCCCCAACCGGCGCGCCTCGTCGTAGGCAGTGCGCTTGTCGGTGTCGCCGATGACGTCATACGCCGCGGAGATCTGCTTGAAGCGCGCCTCGTCGCCGTCGCGCGAGTCCGGATGGTGCTTGCGCGCGAGCTTGCGGTAGGCCTTGGTGATGTCCTTGTCCGACGCGTCGGGCGAGACGCCCAAGACCGCGTAGTAGTCGGTCTCGAACCACTCGCGTCGTGGGTCCATCGCTGTCCCCTACCCCGTACGCACCTTGACCATGGCGGCACGCAGCACACGGCCGTCGAAACGGAACCCGCTGCGCAACTCCGCGGTCACAACTTGGTGGACTTCGCCGCCGAGTTCCGACTCGCCGCCATCAGCTCCGATCGCGGCGGCGTCTGGGGACTCTCCAGCATCGTCATCAGATGCCGCCGGACGGGGTTCGGGTGCCGCTTCGATCGTCACTGCCTCGTGCTGGTTGGGATCGAAAGGTTCCCCAACTGCGTCGATTCGTTCGAGTCCTGCCTTGCCCAGGGCCACCATGAGTGACTGTCCGACGGCGGCCACCTCATCGTGTCCCTGTGCAGTGGCCGCGTCGCACCCGTCGAGCACTGGCAGCAGCGACTCGACCAAGCGACTGACGCCTGCGGAGACCTGCTGACGTCGCTCCGCTTCGACTCGCTTGCGGAAGTTCTGGAACTCGGCTCGCTGCCGCTGCAGCTGGTCCAGATAGTCATCCCGCTCGGCCGTGACGGCATCGAGTTTCCCCAGCAGGTCGGCTCGATGCGTCACGTCATCCACATCCGGCGGACTCTCGCTGAATGGCTCCGCAGTCGCTGCAGCAAATTCGACGGGCTCGCTGGTGTCAGGCTCGCTGGTTCCGGCGTCGTCGACGCCATCGACGGCGGCCTCAGACGGCTCGGATGCTGAGGCGCTCACTTCTCCTCGTCCACGATCTCCGCGTCGACGACGTCGTCGTCAGAACCGGTGCCGTCCGCACCTGCATCGGTGTTCGCGGCCGCAGACTCGTACAGCTTCTGACTGAACGCGCTGCTGGCCGCAGCGAGCGTCTCGGTTGCGGACCGGATCGCGTCGAGGTCATCACTCTCCAGCGCCTCGCTGGCCGCCGCCAAGGCCGATTCCACAGGCTCCTTGTCGCCCGCGGCAACGCTGTCGCCTTGCTCGTCGAGCAGCTTGCGGGTCTGGTACACGAGTGTGTCCGCGTTATTTCGGATCTCGGCTTCTTCGCGCCGCCGAGCGTCCTCAGCGGCATGCGCCTCGGCGTCGGAAACCATCCGCTCGATCTCCTCAGGCGACATGGCTGACTGCCCGGTGATCGTGATCGACTGCTCCTTGCTCGTCGCGCTGTCCTTCGCGGACACGTGCACGATGCCGTTTGCATCTATGTCGAACGCCACCTCGATCTGCGGGACGCCTCGCGGCGCCGGCGGCAGGCCGACCAGCTGGAACTTGCCCAACGTCTTGTTGCCGCCGGCCATTTCTCGCTCACCCTGCAGCACGTGGATCTCCACGGACGGCTGACCGTCTTCAGCGGTGGTGAACATCTCCGACCGGCGCGTCGGGATGGTGGTATTCCGCTCGATGAGGCGCGTCATCACGCCGCCCTTGGTCTCGATGCCCAGGCTCAGCGGCGTGACGTCCAACAACAGGACATCGGTGACATCGCCCTTGAGCACGCCGGCCTGGATGGCCGCACCGACCGAGACCACCTCGTCGGGATTCACGCCTTTGTGGGGCTCACGGCCCGTGAGCTCGGTCACCAGGTTCTGCACAGCGGGCATGCGGGTGGAACCGCCCACCAAGATCACGTGGTCGATGTCGGCCTTCCCGAGGCCTGCGTCGCTGATGGCTTGCTCGAATGGGGCCCGGCAGCGCTTCAGCAGGTCGAAGGTCAGCTCTTCGAATTTGGACCGGCTCACCTCGTAGTCGAGGTGGAGCGGACCGCTGTCGGTGGCCGTGATGAACGGCAGATTGATCTGGGTGGTCTGCTTGGACGACAGGTCCTTCTTGGCCTGCTCGGCCGCCTCCCGCAGACGCTGGCAGGCCATCGCATCGGTGCTCAGGTCGACACCATGGTCGCCCTTGAACGACGCCGCCAGCCACGCCACGACAGCGGCATCCCAGTCATCGCCGCCGAGGTGGGTGTCGCCCGCGGTCGACTTGACTTCGAAAACGCCGTCGCCGATCTCGAGCACGGACACGTCGAAGGTGCCGCCGCCGAGGTCGAACACCAGGATCGTCTGGTCTTCGTTTTCCTTGTCGAGGCCATAGGCCAGTGCTGCGGCGGTGGGCTCGTTGATGATGCGCAGCACCTCGAGCCCGGCGATCTTGCCGGCCTCCGTCGTGGCGGTTCGCTGCGCATCGTCGAAGTACGCGGGAACGGTGATGACGGCCTCGGTCACCGTGTCGCCGAGGTACTGCTCGGCGTCGAGCTTCAGCTTCTGCAGCACTCGGGCCGAGATCTCCTGGGGCGTGTAGTTCTTGTCGTCGATGGACTTGCCCCACGTGGTGCCCATGTGCCGCTTGACCGACGCGATGGTCCGGTCAGGATTCGTGACCGCCTGCCGCTTGGCGACCTCGCCGGTCAACACCTCGCCATTGCGTGCGAAAGCCACCACCGACGGCGTCGTGCGGTCGCCTTCGGCGTTGGCGATGACGGCGGGCTCGCCGCCCTCCATGGCAGCCACCACCGAGTTCGTGGTTCCGAGGTCAATTCCGACAGCCTTGGGCATCGTTGTGCCTTTCTTGATGAGACATCTCGGCCCACAGCGGCCAAGAATGCGGATCGGTACTGGGAGCAAGCATATAAATTAAGTGTCTTATTAGCAACTTCCCTAAGTGATCCTACCGCTCGAACCTCCGGCGCTGGTCGCCGGCTGCGCAGACGACATCTCAGCCGTCAGGACCGCGGGCTACCGTGCACGCCCATGTCACCGGCCGGCGAGACGCACACGCTCGTGCTTCTACGCCACGGGCAGAGCGCTTGGAATCTCGAGAACCGCTTCACCGGCTGGTGGGATGTGGGCCTGACCGCCGATGGCGATGCTGAGGCCCGCGCTGCCGCGGCGGCGCTCGCGGCAGCGGACATCGAGCCAGACGTCGTGCATACGTCGCTCCTTCGGCGTGCCATCCAGACCGCCAACACGACGCTCGATGAGATGGGGCGGAGCTGGCTGCCGGTACGGCGGCACTGGCGTCTGAACGAACGGCATTACGGAGCGCTCACCGGTCTGAACAAGGCCGAGATGGCCGAACGGCACGGCGCCGACCAAGTCCATATCTGGCGTCGCAGCTATGACGTGCCTCCCCCGCCGATGCCTGCCGACCACGAGTTCGACATCTCGGGCGATCCGCGTTACACCGGCCTGGCTGCGGACGAGTTGCCCCGCACCGAATGTCTCGCCGACGTCGTGACGAGACTGCTGCCCTACTGGCATGACGGCATCGCGCCCGACCTTCAGGCGGGGAACACCGTGTTGGTGGCGGCCCACGGCAACAGCCTGCGAGCGCTCGTGAAACACCTCGACGGCATCGGCGATGCCGAGATTGCCGAGCTCAACATCCCGACCGGGGTGCCTCTGGTGTACGAACTCGACGGCAATCTGAAGGTCGCTACGCAGTGCGCGGTGGAGGACCGTTACCTGCGCTGAGCCACTCCCAAGGAACAGCAGTCACCAGCGGCGGGGGCGGCAGGGAACTCTGCGACGTTGCGACCTGCCGGATCGCTGGAGCAGAGGGCACTGCCGCCCCCGCCCCAGGCGCCGCTACAGGGCGTCGATGCCGCGCTCGCCGGTGCGGATGCGCACGACGCTGTTCACCGAGGTGACCCACACCTTGCCGTCCCCGATGCGCTCGGTGCGGGTGGATTCGACGATCGCATCCACGACACGTTCGGCCAGCTCGGTCGCCACCAGCACTTCGATGCGGACCTTGGGGATGAAGTCGACGTGGTACTCGGTGCCCCGGTAGGTCTCGGTGTGGCCGCCCTGGCGGCCGAATCCCCGCACCTCCGACGCGGTCAGGCCGGTGATGTCGAGATCCCTCAGTGCTTCGAGCACCATCTCCAGCCGGTGTGGCTTGATGACCGCTGTCACCATTGCGACCGAGGCCTCAACCATTGCGCCCTCCCGACTCACCCCCCAGCGTCGCACGCCGCAGGGCCGATTGCACGCCATCTGTCCGATGAATGGACGGCGGGCGCTAGTCTCTGGCCCGTCTTTGAGGGCCGGGCAATGCTACGGTCTCGCGCTTGTGGGCCTTCGGGTCCCGGCGCAAAAGGCCACCGTGGCAAGGGAGCGGCATATGTCTGTGGCGAATCGTGCGGAGAGTCTTCGTGAAGTTGATCTGTTCTCCGACTGCAGCAAGAAGGAGCTTCAGCACATCGCACGCAAGGCCGAGCAAGTCGATTTCACGGCCGGCGACAACATTGTCGAGGAAGGCAGCGGCGGTTCGATGGCTGGCTATGCCTTCGTGATCGTGCACGGCACCGCCGTCGTTCGGCGCAACGGGCGCAAGGTTGCCGAGATCGGGCCCGGCGAGTCCATCGGCGAGATGGCCCTCTTTGACGACGGCCCGCGCACCGCATCGGTCGTGGCCGCCACCGACATGGAGGCGATCATGCTCTCGCGCCGGGAGCTGAAGGGCATCATCGACAGCACACCGTCGGTCGCGCACAAGCTGCTGTCGGAGCTGGCCGGTCGCCTGCGCAAGGCGAATCGCAAGCTCTACGGCTGAACCGACCCACACATTCGGCTTCTCGCGGCATCGTGAGCCCGCCGACGCCATTGGCGTCCCTCGAAGTGCGCGCGGGCGAACCTCTTCGCCGCGGAGTCGTCAGCTAACTTCGCCAGCGTGAGCAAGCCACTCCTGCGGCCGCACCAGCTTGTGCTGGGCATCGGCATCGCATTCGCTGCAATCACCGCTGCCTCAGGCATTGCAGCGGCTGCCTTCGGATTCCACGAAGACACCGACGAAGCGCATCGCGAGGTGTTCGGCAATGTGCCGGGAGGCGTCAAGTTCGCGTTCTACGCCTTGACGTGCGCGCTGATCATCTACGGGGCATGGAACTTCGCCCAGCGCACACGCAATTGGCAGCGAGGTGCGCCCGATCGGCGCTCCACCACGGTCTCCAACGCCGGCCGGCGACTTCACGACTACCGCGGCGGCGTGCTCATGCAGACGCTGCTGCGCGACCCCGCAGCAGGCGTGATGCATGCGTTGCTCTACTACGGCTTCCTGGTGCTGCTGGCGGTCACTAGCACGCTCGAGATCAATCACCAGCTGCCCACGGCGGCGAAGTTCCTCGTGGGGCCGACCTACCAGGGCTTCAGTTTCGTCGGCGACTTGGCGGGATTGATCTTCGTCGTCGGAGCGGTCTGGGCCATCGTGCGCCGATATGTGGCGCGCCCGTATCGCATCCGGATCAAATCACGGCCCGAGCACATGGTCATCCTGATCGTGCTGGCGGCGCTGGGCGCCACCGGCTTCGTGGCCGAGGCCATGCGCATCGTGATCGACGGCCGACCGGCATACGAGCAGTGGTCCTTCATCGGCTACCCGATGTCGGCCGCATTCGACGGCCTTGCCAACATCCGAGGCTGGCACCAAGCCCTGTGGATTGCCCACGTGGGCTGTTTCATGGCCTTCTTGGTGATGCTGCCGGTCACCATGCTGCGGCACATGTTCACCTCGCCGCTCAACATGTACCTGCGTGACCGCGAGCGGCCCAAGGGCGCCATGCGGATGGTGCCCGACCTGATGGAAGCCGACGACATCGAGACCATCGGCGTGTCGGTGGTGAACGAGTTCACCTGGAAGCAGCTGCTCGACACCGACGCCTGCACCATGTGCGGCCGCTGCACAGCGGTGTGCCCGGCTCACGCCACGGGCAAGCCGCTCGATCCCCGCGAGATCGTGCTGAAGACGGGCGAGATCATGGCGGCGACCGGCGATCACGGCCAGGTGACGCCGCCGATCGGCACCGACGCCGAGATCACCGTGTCGGCCGATTCGATGTTTGAACGGATCTCTCACGACGAGCTCTGGGCGTGCACCACCTGCAGGGCGTGCGACGAGGCCTGCCCAGTCAATATCGAGATCCTCGACAAGATCCTCGACATGCGTCGCTACCTGACGCTGATGGAGAGCGAGTTCCCCGCAGAGCTGGGCACCGCATTCCGGGGCATGGAGAACAACGCCAACCCGTGGAACCTCAACAACGGCGAGCGGGCCGACTGGGCTGACGGCCTCGAAGTCGAGGTGGTCGATCCCGACGACGCGTTCGACCACGAGTACTTGTACTGGGTGGGCTGCGCCGGATCATTCGACGACAAGAACCGCCGGGTGTCGGTGGCCACGGCGAAGCTGCTGCAGCGCGCCGGCGTCGACTTCGCGATCTTGGGCCCGGGCGAGAACTGCACCGGCGACAGCGCGCGGCGCTCGGGCAACGAGTACCTCTTTCAGATGCTCGCCGCGGAGAACATCACTGCGCTGAACGGCATGGGCGTCCGCAAGATCATCACCCAGTGCCCCCACTGCTTCAACACGCTGCGCAACGAGTACCCGCAGTACGGCGGGAACTGGGAGGTCATTCACCACGCCCAGTTCCTCGAACAGCTCGTGGCCGACGGGCGGCTGGATCTGTCGCAGGCGCGGCTGGACGAGCGGGTCGTGTACCACGACTCGTGTTATCTGGGCCGCCACAACGACGTCTACCTGGCGCCGCGCAACGTCATCGGCAGCCTGGGCGGGGTCGAGATCGTGGAAGCCCCGCGCAACGGCACCAAGGGCATGTGCTGCGGGGCAGGCGGCGCAAGGATGTGGATGGAAGAAACCCTCGGCACCAAGGTGAACGACGAGCGCTCACGCGAGCTGCTCGACACCGGCGCCGACCGCATCGCTACCGCGTGCCCGTTCTGTTACATCATGATCGACGACGGCGTGAAGGGCCACGGCGTCGAAGACGACCAGGTCAAGGTCGCCGACATCTCCATCCACCTCATCGACGCCCTCGAAGCCGGCGAGGGTTGAGCTTCGCAGCGACTAACCGGCCGTAGAACAAGACGACGGCAGCGGGACCAAGCGGCCCGTCGAGGCCCCCGCAACCGCGCCCCCATCCGCAACAGCCCGATCTGCCGTAGCTTGATCGGTTGCGGTCGCACCGTCGGTCGTCACACGCGGCGACAAGGGGCGAAAAGTCGCGAAAAAACGAAAACAGACGAAAAAACGAAAACCCGCAAGAAGGCTCAGCCGCTACCGTGGGAAGCGTGCCCAATCCAGCGGTAAATCCCTTTGCGCCAACTTTCGGCGCACCGCCTCCGCTGTTCGCGGGCCGTGACGACATCCTGCGGCGGTTCGATTCCGCACTCGACACGGGACCGACGCACCCGGATTACACCCTGCTCATCACGGGCGAGCGCGGCACCGGCAAGACCGCGCTGCTGAACGTGCTCGAAGCCCGCTGTGCCGAGCGGGGTTGGCAGTCGATCACCGCCGCTGCGTCGACAGAATCGCTGTCCACACGCATCACCAACGAGGCCCAGCGCCTTCTCGCCGACATGGCGGCAGAATCTCGGCGACCCCGCCTCAGTTCGATCAGCGCACTCGGCGTAGGCATCGAGATGGTCGACGAGGGGCACCGTGATAGTGCACCGGCCGGGGCGAGCCTGTTGACCACTCTCGAGCGGTTGGCCGAGGCGCTCCAGGAAATCGGCGCCGGCCTGCTCATCACCGTCGACGAGTTGCACGACGCCGAGCGCGACGATGTACGCGACGTGGCGTCGGCAGTGCAGATCGTCACACGGCGCCAACAACGACCGCTCGCATTCGCAGCCGCCGCATTGGCCTTCATCGAGAACACGCACCTGGCCGACGTGAATATGACGTTCCTCCAGCGATGCGCCCGCGCCCGCTTGGATGCGCTCGATTCCGCGGACGCCCGCCGAGCGATTCGCCAGCCAATCCAAGACTCCGGTAGCGACATCGACTGTGACGCGCTGGACGAGGCAGTCGCCGCCACGCTCGGCCATCCCTACATGATCCAGCTCGTCGGGTTCCATGCATGGGAGATGCGGACGAACGCCGCTGCTTCCGTCAGCGTTGCAGACGTCCGTGCGGGCATCGTCGAAGCCGACCACGCGATGGTCGGCCAGATCGCCGGTCCCATCTGGAATCGGCTCTCCGCCATGGACCGCAGATTCCTCGTGGCCATGCTCGATGACCGTGATGATTCCGCGCTGTCGGACATCGCCGACCGAATCGGGCGTGACCTGCAGTACACACGTGTCTACCGCCGCCGCCTCCTCAGCGTCGGCGCAATTGACGACCGAAACGGGGCCCGCGTCGCCTACCGCCACCACGCGCTCAGAAAACGCGCCCAAAATGCCGTCCTGGAAGACCCCAACCTCTCCCCAAGTAATCGCTGATCCACCGCGGGCGAACCATGCTTGCGCTTCACGTTCGGGGCTACCCCGCTGTTGGAAGCTGCGGTAGCAGCCCGAAGGCTCTGGTCGTCTCGCAAGTTACGAGTTTGCCTGACGTTAAGAGCTTCAGCGGGTCACAACGAACGTCCAGGCCCCTCGGGAGGTCGCCTCATCGGATTTTCTAGGATGTTTTGGTGCCGTCGCTGGCAGAGCTGCTGGAACTGACTGATGATCAGGCACGTGCCGAGTGGGGTCGCGTCCTGCAGCGAGAATGGCGGTCGCAACAAGAGCCGTACCGTCCGGTTGAACTCGTCCTGTGCTGCGCGCTGTTTCGCGCCGTCGATCCGCATCGCTTCGGCGGACAGAACATCCATCTGGTGCCAGACGAAGTCACTCGATTAGCGAACTTGTTCAAGCGGTCTCCCAAGTCGATCAACATCAAGATGCTCAATCTCGACGGATCACGCGCGAATGGCGCCGCTTGCGACGTGCCGTTCTATGACCAGATGGGCGCGGACCCGGTCCACTTTGGCGCGCTCTACGAACGTGTCGTGCTGGCAGCACGGCAGATGGGCATTGGCCCAGATCGTCTGCCTGACTTCCTCGACAGCGACACGACGGACGCGGCAGCGCTGCTGGGCCAAGACGGACTGCCTCATCGCCCGCTCAGCGAAGCGGTGGAGGTTCTGGCGGCCAAGCTCAGGGCGCGGCAGCTAGCAGCCGACGACGGTCAGACGTTCCGCGTCGCCGAACAACAAATTCGGCTCGGACAGCATCGGTTCGCTAGAGAGGTGCTCGGGAATTACGGACATCAGTGCGCATTCTGCGAATTCGCGCCGAGGTCACTCCCGCGCAAACGGCTGCTCATCGCGTCCCACATCAAGCCATGGGCCGCCTGCAACGGTTCCGAACGGCTCGATGCGTCAAATGGGATCGCTGCATGCCCCATGCACGACACCGCTTTTGAGAGGTTGTCCCGGGAGTTGTTGAAGTAGAGGGGTGGTGGTCCCTCTCCGGGCGGTGCCGTTGGGGCATCGTCTGGAGAGCTTCGTAACAACTCCAAGAGAGGGACCACCTGATGAAGAACGTAGATG
>Ga0209754_1000300_pt1 | contig 74589 bp, 66 predicted proteins | sample MesohylBB_FD_187295 | JGI IMG/M metagenome (GOLD analysis project Ga0209754, IMG submission 187295) | Host-associated microbial community of the marine sponge Aplysina aerophoba from Gulf of Piran - sponge mesohyl, lysed by bead beating... | ecosystem: Host-associated > Porifera > Sponge >...
AAGCAGTAAAAGCCATCGTCGAGCGCGCCAGATCACAGCCTGGACACCCCACGGGACCGCATCCCGATCAACAAAACCTCTTCTCTTCAATGGCATAGACAGATGGGTGTTGTAATGCCGGATTGTACCCGACTAGATAGGCGTCGGGGTCTTTGTGCATGGCCTCAATGCTATCGTATAATTTCTTGCGCCCCATGCCACGGAAGTGCTCGTCCAGCAGGGTGCGGTGCAGCCGCTCGACGAAGCCGTTGGATTGCGGCCTGCGGACCTTGGTGGTGCGGTGCTCGATCTCCTCGAGCTGGAGGAACAGCTCGCAGGGGTGGCGATCGGGCCAGCCGTAGAACTCGCGCCCGTTGCCCGAGAGCACGGTGTCGATCCGAGCGCCTTGAGCCTCGAAGGTGGGCAGCACGTCGTTGTTCATCAGGTGGACCGCGGTGACCGGCATCTTGGTGTTGTCCGGCGCCCAACGTTGACCCTATTGGATCAAGAAAAATCAAGAACTTACGGTGCCGATCAGCGTCCAATCTACGCGCCGATCAACAAACTGGACTCCATCCGGAGAATCCCTCCGCTTCGAATACTTCGGCCGACAGAGTACGACTCTATTGAAGGTATTGTGTTAGACTGGTGCAATCTACCAAGTTCGGAAGCGCATTGGGAATGCTACACATGACAGAGAAAGAATGGACCAAGAGGATCGCTCATTGCCTCCAAGAAGCGTTGAGCCGGACGAGGTATGGCTCATGTAAAATTGAGGTCGGGAAGAGGATCCCGTACGAATACGAGATACGATCATACAATCAGGATGATCGGGATTCGAAAATAAACGCATACCAAACGGATCTGGCAATTCTCGAGTTTCAGAATGACGGCTCCTGGATACCTCGTGTCGTCGTTGAAGTGAAAATGGATGGCGTGCACACGCACGACGCGATCACCTATTCCCAGAAGGCACTGTCGCACAAGACCGTACATCCCTACCTCCGCTACGGCATCATTCTTGCTGATCGGAAAAACCGTCCATTGCCGGGGAGGTTCTACCGGCATGGAGCACATTTCGATTTCATGATGTCGTTTGTGGGAACCCGGCCGAAAGAAGCGAAAGCAAAGAAGTTCTCAAAGCTTATAAGAGCAGAAATCGATGCTTCTCGAATATTGGAAAAGATCATCTATGAAAACCGCATGCGCGATCGGGACTGCCATACATTCCTTCATAAGGCATTGCGGCTGGAGTGAGGCGCTCGCCCGGGAAGGAGCCGAAAGGGAGTGCGTGTCTCGCTTGGTTCCCTTCAGTGTGCCACGCGGACAAGCTACCGCCGAGATCCCGGCGCAATTTTTGCTCCGCTGCTGGAGGAGCACTCCCGCACCCCGGTCAAAACCCCCGCATGAAACTGTCCGACCCCGGGGGTCCACTCCACCAGCGAGGTCAAGATTGGGCCCCGAACAACACTCTGACGAATCTCTACAATGCCCGCCCGCAATGGCTCTCCGATGCGCACTCGGCGCTCGACGGCACCGTCGCAGAGGCCTACGGGTGGGACGGGGCGATATCCCAAGACGAGGCACTTCGCGAACTGTTGACACGCAGTCTGTCCGGACGGGAACCTGTCTTACCGGCCGGACAACGGCCTTGCAGGCCGCCAATCGAGGCTGCGGTGGCGGACCTTGGGGCACGGGCCGCGGCGCGGTTTGGTAGCGGGATTCGGGGAGGACGGGCGGTTTGCGGCCGGGTCACGCGGAAGTCGTCGGCGGGGGGTTCGGCGGCCTTGTCGCGGCGACGGCGCTCGCCGAGCGCGGATGGTCGGTGCGCGTGCACGAGCGAAGCGGCGCCATCGACGCCGAGGGCTACGGTATCGCCGTTCAGCCCAACATGAACCTGATCTTCAGGACGCTCGGGATCGCCGAAGAGGTGATCGCCGGCGGGGCGCGGATAGACCGGCGCGATTCGCTAGACGGGGACGGCAATGTCGTGCTGACCCGTAAGACCGAGCGCAGCCCCTACCGGATCGACCGCCGTCACATCATCGGGTTCATCGCCCGCTGCGCGGAAGAGGCAGGCGCGGAAATCGCGCTTGGATCGCGTATCGCGGAGGTCTCTCCCGATGGAGCTGTCACGACCGTCGACGGGACCCGGAAGGAGGCGGATCTGGTCGTGCTGGCGGACGGGGCGGGATCGGCGTTGCGCGCCCCTCTCGACCTGCTCAAGCACCAGATCTGGCAGCGCGACGGCGGGGTCCGGGTCACCATCCCCCGCACGCCGGACGAAATCGCCGAGGACGCTGTCTCGGGCACCGTGATGATCGAAGCGTGGTCGGACAACCGGCGGGTGCTCTATTGCCCGGTCAACGACGCCGAGTTTTACGTGCTGCTCGGTTCTCTGGTCGACGACGAAGCGGGCAAGGCGACACCGATCGATCCCGAGGTCTGGTCGCGCTCGTTCCCGGCGCTGGGCCCATTCCTGGTCCGCGTCCCCGAGGAGGCGGACTGGGAAGAGGCGCGCTGGGCCCAGTTCCAGACGGTCCCGCTCAAGCGCTGGTGGAAGGGCCGGGTGGCGGTGCTGGGCGACGCCGCGCACGCCATGCCGCCCTATCTCGCCCAGGGCGCCGGGCATGCGATGATGAACGCGCTCGGCCTTGCGGTCGCGCTGGACGAAGAGCCGGACCTTCATTCTGGGTTCCGCGCCTGGGAACGGCGCGAGTGGCCGCTGACGGAGCATACCCAGCGCTGGACGCGGATCTACGGCAACACGATCTTCCTGCCCCGCCTCCTGAAACGGGTGTCGATCGCCGCCGAACGGGCGATCCCGTGGATTGGCAGGCAATATCTGCACGCCGCGCATGTCGTGCCGACCGGCTGCGCTCACTTGGCCGGAGAGTGAGCCCCAGAGGACGATGGGCGGGTTCCGGAGGTTCCGGTCGTAGTCGATCAGGTTGACTTGCTCGACCAGGATTCGCCAATGCGTGGTCATGTCGCGCAGGCGGCGGCCGGCCCGGCTCAGGGTGTCGGCAGCACTGACGGTCCGAACGGTCCAGGCCTGGCCGGCTTCGGCGTATGAACGCGGATGGACGGAATGTGGGGACGGCTCGATGAACAAGTCGGAGGTCCCTGGTTGCGGCGGCCGCCCCATCGGCCCGGTGCGAGCGGAGGGCGCGGTTGCATGGTCCGGGCGTCGATCTATAGCCCCATCAGGTCCGCCACCGCTTCCCCGACCCTCTCCGCCGCGGCCCCGATGTCGCGATCTCCGAGATGGGCGTAGCGGAGCGTCATGCGGGTATTGGTGTGCCCGAGCAGGCGGGAGACCACCGGCACCGGCACCCCGTTCATCACCGCGTGGCTGGCGTGGGTGTGGCGGAGGTCGTGAAGGCGGCAGTCCTCGATGCCGACCTCGCGGCGAACCCGGTTCCAAAGCGAGAGGTGGTCGCCATAGGGCCGCGACGGATCGCGCGGCGAGGGGAACACGAACGGGCTCTCGCCCCGCGGCCGCCGGTCGAGGATCGCGCGGGCGCGGGCGTTGAGCGGAACCTTCCTCGGCCCGACCTTGCTGTCGGCCAGAACGAGGGTGTCGTCCTGGACCTCGGACCAGCGCAGCCGGACGATCTCGTTCCTGCGGCAGCCGGTGAGCAGCAGGAGGCGGATAAGATCGGCCTGCGCTGCCCCGCGCCCGCGGGAGTGGGCATCGAGGACCCGGTTAAGGCGGGCGATCTCCTCGGTGGACAGAAAGCGGGTCATCCTGGGCCGGCGGTTGGGCGCGATGCCCCGCGCGGGGTTGGCTTCGATGCTTCCGCGGGCGACGGCGAAGTTGAGGATCGCACGCAGCAGCCTGAGCGCGGTGTTGGCGTTGCCGGGCGCGGTGCGGCTGAAATCGTCGAACCAGCGCCGGACCTCCGCGGACGTGATCCGGTCGAGGCGTCTGTCCCCGAAGGCGGGGAGAAGGCGGACATCGAGCAGCCGGGAATAGGTCTTCCGGGTGGTGGGCTTGGAGCGCTCGAAATGCACGCCCTTCCATTCCCCCTCGACGAACTCCCTGAACAAGGGAACGGCGCGCGCCGGGCGGGCGGGCTTCTCCGCCTCCGGGCTTGCCTTCCGCTCGTGGCATTCGCGCCGCGCCTCGTCGACGGTCATCGTAGACACCGGGCCGAGCGAGACGCGCTTCGTGCGCCCCTCCGCGTCCTCCAGCATGACCCAGGTCATCCCGCCGGTCGGACGCACCCCCGGACCCCGAGACCGGGCACGCGGCTGTCCCAGACGGCGTATTCCCGCGCGCGGGGGCGGAGGCGGGAAATCGCCGCGTCGGTGAGCCTGCTTCGTTCCCTTGCCGGCATCGCTCAGCCCCCGAGCAGGTCGCCGAGGGATTCGGCGGCCTCTCTCGCCATCGCGTCGGCGGGATGCGTGTATTTCAGGGTGGTCTCGGGATCGGCATGGCCGAGCAGCCTGCCGATGGCGAGCACGGTCTCGCCCTGTCTCAGGGCGATGCTGGCATGGGTATGGCTGCGGACGTCGGCGATGCCGGCCTCGGCGCGGACGTCCCACCAGAAGCCGTCGAGCCAGCTGCTGCAGCGCGGCCGTCCCGCCAGCGGCGACGGAAAGACGCATCGGCCGGTCCGCTCGATACCGTCGAGGATGGCCCGCGCGGGCCGGGACAGCCACACCGTCCGGGGACCGGATTTGGAATCGCGGAGGAACAAATTGCCTTCGCGGTAATCGGACCATCGAAGCGTCAGCACCTCGGTCTTGCGGCACCCGGTGAGCAGAAGAAAGCGGATCGCCGCGACCTGCCCCGGACACTCGTCCGCGCGGGCCGACAGCACCGCGGACAGCCCGCGGATCTCGTCGTCGGACAGGAACCGCTCGCGCCCCTTGCGGCGGTATCTCCGGATGTTCCGGCACGGGTTCGAACCCTCCGGCCGAAGCCCCATCCGCTCCGCCTCCCTCATGATGACCGAGAGGATCGGCATGGAACGGTCCGCCGCGCTCGGCGTGGCGGCGAGCGCGGCGAACCAGCTGCGCACCTCCCGCCGGTCGATGTCGGCGAGTTTCCGCCCCGCGAAATGGGGCAGGATCTGCTTTCTGAGGTATCCCCGGTTGACGAGCAGCGTGCGCGGCTTCCAGACCCGTTCGTGGTTCCGGAACACGGTCTCGGCGACAGCCTCGAAGAGCGCCTCCCCGGGCCGGGCGGGCGCGGCCTCGCTCCGCCTGATCGCGGCCAGCATTTGGGTCGCGTGCGAGCGCGCTTCGGTCACGTCGATCGTGTCGAAATCGCCGACGAACTTCCAGACCCGCTCGCCCCGATGTTGGCAGTGGACGAAGAAGCGCTTCCTTCCCGAGGGCGTCACCCGGACGCCGAAGCCCTTGAGCTTGCCGTCGCGGATGTCGTACGAGGTCTTGCGCGGAGCAAGCCCCCCGATTCGGGCGTCGGTGAGGTTGGTTCTGGGCATGTCGGTTCTCCCGGATCGGGTTGCAGAAGGGGAAGGAACCGATGCGGCCTCCGTCCCGCTGCAACCGGGTGGGGGAGAAAAAACGATTCTGTATCAACAAGTTAGCACCGAATGGTGCGCCGGACGGTGTGACCTGGGACCGATTCCTGCACGGCCATCCGCGCTCCGGCTCGGGACGCCCGATAGAGCCGGCCCATGGCCAAAAGCCAGATGACCGGCCGGCGCCTACGATACGGTTCCGCGCGGGGCCCGGGCGAAGATGTCGTATCGAGGCATCGCTACGCTTGCTTCCGACTTTCCATTCGCTCGAGGAGTTCGTTCAACAGGCAATTTGCAAATTGCACTTGCAAATTGTGATGCAACGAGAAATCGCTGGATATGGCTCATTCACCGAGGCGGCGGTACGGGGCCATCCAAACTCCACATAGGGTCCACCGACATCGAAACCGGCCCGGTCAGCGGGACAAGGCGGATGACGGCCACCTGCCGCGGACATCGTCCGGCATGGACCATCGGCCGCGATAGGCGTTTCGCGCAGCGCGGCGAACCGGTTCCGGACGACCTGTCGGCCCATGTCCGCGATCGGTCCGGTTGCCGCGGCTTCGAGAAATCTCCATGCTCTGACATCGATCCGCCATCCCCGGGAGCATCATGCCCGACGCCGTGAACACGATATTCGGCCGCGAGGCCTTTCTCGCCCTGCTGGAGAGCGAGGGGGTGTCGCATCTCTTCGGCAACCCGGGCACCACCGAACTGCCGATCATGGCCGCGCTGCCCGACCGGCCGGCGATCACCTATGTCATGGCGCTGCAGGAGGCGCTGGTGGTCGCCATGGCGGACGGCTACGCCCGCGCCTCCGGCAATCTCACCGCCTGCAACGTCCATGTCGCGCCCGGGCTCGGCAACGCCATGGGCTCGCTGTTCAACGCCAACTGGATGGGCTCGCCGATCGTCGTCACCGCCGGGCAGCAGGAACAGGGGCACGGCCTGACCGAGCCGATGCTGTATGCGCCGCTGGTGCCGCTCGCCCAGCCGCTGGTGAAATGGGCGGTCGAGGTCAACCGGCTGCAGGACCTGCCCCGCATCGTGCGCCGCGCCGCCAAGGTCGCGATGACGCCGCCGACCGGCCCGGTGTTCATCTCGCTGCCGGGCGACGTGCTCAACGAACAGGATGCGCTCGAGCTCGGCCAGCCGACGCGGGTCGACACCGCCGGGCGTCCGAGCGACACGGCGCTCGACCGCCTCGCCGACCGGCTGCTCGCGGCCAGGCGCCCGGTCCTCCTGGCGGGGCACGAGATCGCGACTTCGGATGCGCTGGAAGAGGCGGCGGCGGTCGCCGAGGCGCTCGGCGCGCCGGTCTATCAGCAGACGGTGTGCGACGGCGCCCACTTCCTCTCCGAACACCCGGCCTTCATGGGCGGGCTTACCCGCGAACAGCGGGACGTGCGCGAGACGCTCGCGCCCTACGACCTGATGTTCTGCATGGGGGCCGACGTGCTGCGCATGTCGGTGTTCAGCGAGACCGACCCGATGCCGGACGGCATGGCGCTGGTCCAGCTCGGCCTGCGCGACTGGGAGATGGGCAAGAACTACCCGGCGGAGATCGCGCTGCGCGCCGACGTGAAGGAATCGCTCGGCCTGCTGGCCGGGCTGATCGAGCGCAAGCGCGGCGCCGCCGGGGCGGAGAGGGCGGCGGCTTCGCTCGCGGCGCTGGCGGGTTCGAACTGGTCGGCGAAACGCGCGGCCCTGCGCGAGTCCGTGCTGGCCCGCGACGGCGCGGCGCCGATCGCCCCGGAGCTCGCGATGCTGCGCATCGTCGACGGCCTGCCCGACAACGCGGTCATCGTCGAGGAAGGGATCCTGAGCGGGCGCTCCCTGCCCGCGTTCTACCCCTTCCGCGATACCGGGGCGTGGTTCGGCCTCGGCAGCGGCGGAATCGGCTTCGCCATGGCCGGCGCGGTGGGGATCCAGCTCGCCCTGCCCGACCGGCCGGTGGTCGCGGTGATCGGCGACGGCAGCGCGATGTACTCGATCCAGGCGCTGTGGACCGCGGCCAACGCCAACTGCCCGATCACCTATGTCATCGCCAACAATGGCGGGTACCGGATCATCAAGGAGCGGCTGAAGGCGTTCCACGGCGTCGAGGCGTATACCGGCATGGAGTTCAAGGACCCGCCGATCGATTTTGTCGGGCTCGCCCGCTCGATGGGGGTGGCGGCCGAGCGGATAACCGATCCCGACGACATCGCGCCCGCCATCGCCGAGTCGACCCGGCGCGACGGGCCCACGCTGCTCGACATCGTGGTCGATGACGGGTTCGGCAACCAGGCGCGCTGAGCGTCTTGCGCCCGGATTCCATGGGCGGCATCATCTTGCGGACGGAGAGGGGCGCGCCTCGGGAATTTTCCGGGACTTCCGCGTGAGCACCGAGCGACCAGCCGACACCGACGTCTATGCCGGCACGGGGCTGCCCGAGCTGGGCTTGCGCAATTACTGGTACCCCGTGCTCGCTTCATGGCGGCTGCGCCGGCGGCCGAGACCGGTCCGGCTGCTCGGCGAGGACGTGGTGCTGTTTCGCGACGGGGCCGCGATCCACGCCCTGAAGGACCAGTGCGCGCATCGCGGCGCGCGGCTGTCTCGGGGACGATGCCTCTACCCCGGCAGCGGCACGCTGACCTGCCCCTATCACGGCTGGACCTATGCCGGCGACACCGGGAAATGCGTCGCCAGGATCATGGAGGGCCCCGATACCCCGATCCCCGAAGAGGCGCGGGTGAGGAGCTATCCGGTGCGCGAGCATCGCGGGGTGATCTGGCTGTTCGTCGGCGACATGGAGGCCGTGCCGCTCGACGAAGACCTGCCCGAATGCCTGGCGAACACCGCCGAGTGGCACACGATTTCGACCTGGCGGAGCTATCGCTGCAACTGGCGCGTGCTGAACGACAATCTGTGCTACGACCTGCACGCCCCCTTCGTGCACAGGAACTCGCCCGAGCTGGTCTTCCAGCCGGTGTTTCCCTTCGCCAGCCGGATCGCCGCGACCGGGCTCGAGGATGGGAAGGGGCTCGGCTATACCGCCCGCGACGGCATCACCGGGGCCCGGTTCCCGGGCCTCGGTCCGTTTCCGCCGCCCCGGGAGGCGTTGTGGCGCCGGCTGAAGCCGCGCGGCCGGGGCGAGGAGATGGACCCGGAGACGGCCGAGGCGACGAAGCGCTACGGCATCCGGTACCGGCACATGTCGCGCCTGCCCGCGGTGACGCTGGTGGGCCGGCCCGCCGGAGACTACTTCATGTGCCGCTGGGTGACGCCGGTCGATGCGGAGACGACGCTGTTCTACTCGTTGAACGCGTTCCGCCGGCGCCACGCGCTCGGCACCATGCTCGACCGGATCGGCTGGGCGCTCTGGCAGTCCTGGGCGCATGACTGGCTGTTCTCGGACCAGGACAAGCGCATCGTCGAGGGCGTGCGCTCGGACGCCGAGCAGCTTTCGCTCAGCGATGCCGGCGTCGTCGCCTGGCGCAAATTCATGGTCGAGAACGCCCGCCGCCCGCCCGCCGCCGCGACCGGCGTCGGGCTGGAAACCGCCGCGGAATAGACCGGACATGGATCTTGGAATCGAAGGCAGGGTCGCGCTGCTGACCGGCGCGAGCCGGGGCATCGGACAGGCCTGCGCCGCGGCGCTGGCGGCGGAGGGCGTGCGGGTCGCCATCTGCGCGCGCGGTCAGGCGGCGATCGAGGCGGCGGCGCGCGACATCGCGGCGCGGACCGGCGGCGAGGTGGCGCCGTTCGTCGCCGACATGTCGCGCGCCGGGGATGTCGACCGCCTGTTGTCCGAGGTCGCGGCGGCGATGGGAGATGTCGACATCCTGCTCGCCAACAACAGCGGGCCGCCGCGCGGCGGCTTCGACGCCCTGGACGACGCGCAATGGCAGGACGGCTTCGAGGTCACGATGATGTCGACGGTGCGCCTGGTCCGGGGCGTGCTGCCCGGCATGCGGGAGCGGAGATGGGGCCGGGTGCTGACGATCGTCTCGTCGTCGGTACGCCAGCCGGTCGACCGGCTCGAGCTCTCCAACGCGCTCAGGCCCGGCATCGTCGGCCTGTTCAAGTCGCTCGCCGTGACCATGGGCAAGGACAACGTGCTGTTCAACTGCGTGGCGCCCGGCCGTATCATGACCGAGCGCTTCCTGTCCGGCGCGAAGAACGCCGGCATGACCGAAGAGGCCTATGCCGAGAAGCACCGGGCGACGGTCCCGCTCGGGCGGATCGGCAGGCCGGACGAGATCGCCGACGTCGTGGCCTTCCTGGCCTCGGAGCGCGCGTCCTACATCACCGGCGCGACGGTCATCGTCGACGGCGGCATGATCCGCTCGCTGCATTGAGCCCGTTCAGTCGAGGACGGCGGTAGCCTCGATCTCCACCAGCCAGTCCTCGCTCGCCAGGCCCGAGATGACCACCAGGGTGTTGGCCGGGATGTTGGTCATCAGCCCCTCGTCCATGACCGCCTTGCGCCCGGCGCGGACGCCGCCCAGATTCTCCCTGCCCACCACGTAGGTCGTGGTCCTGACGATGTTGTCGAGCGTGCCGCCCAGCTCGCGGAGCGTCGCGTCGATATTGTAGAGCGCCTGCTTCGTCTGCGCGCCGGCGTCCTCGGGATCGACGGTCTTGCCGTCGCCGTCGATCCCCACCTGACCGGCGAGGTAGAGGGTCTTGTCGGCCTGCACGACCCAGGAGAAGTTGCCCGGCGGGGCGACGACGCTCTCGGGGTTGATGTAGCTGCGCTTGGGCATTCGAGTCTCCCGGTAATATGATTTGCGCGCAGGATAGCACCGCGGCCGGAGCGGCGAACCCGGCCGGCCAGCGTTGGCGGCGACGGCCTCCGGGAGAGCAGCAGATGGCGAAACGCGCGACCTTTCTCAGAGGCGAGTACGCGGGATATCGCGCCGCGCTCGACAAGCTCGCCGCGGACGAGGCGTTGACCCGGGTCGGGCCGGGCACGCCGGGCGGCGAATATCTCCGCCGGTTCTGGCATCCCGTCGCGTTCGCCGCCGAGCTGGAAGACGTGCCGCGGCGGGTCCGCGTGCTGGGCGAGGACCTCGCGCTGTTCAGGGACAAATCGGGCCGCATCGGGCTGCTGGCGCTGCATTGCTCGCACCGGGGCACGTCGCTCGAATTCGGCATCGTCCGGGAACGCGGCATCATGTGCTGCTACCACGGCTGGGTGTTCGACGTGAACGGCCGGATCCTGGAGACACCGGGCGAGCCCGCCGACAGCACGCTCAAGGACCGGCTGTGGCACGGCGCCTACCCGGTCCACGAGTTCAGGGGGCTGATCTTCGCCTATATGGGTCCGGCGGAGGCCCGCCCGCCCTTCCCGGTCTACGACTCCTTCGAGCTCGACAACTACCGGCTCGAGCCGTGGGGCGGCAACGTGCTGCCGTGCAACTGGATCCAGGTGAAGGAAAACGCCATGGACCCGGTGCACACCTCGTTCCTCCACAGCATCAACTTCACCGGCTCCTTCGGCGTCATCCCCGAGCTCGACTTCCGCGAGAACCCGCTCGGCATGATGTATGTCGGGGTACGCCGGATCGGGGACAATGTCTGGGTGCGCTCGACCGAGATGATCATGCCCAACCTGCACCAGCTCGCGCCGACCTTCGAGAGCGGCGAGACCCCCAAGACCTTCTCGCGCCCGATGCAGTCGATCTGGGCGGTGCCGCTCGACGACACCCATACCATGAATATCGGCTTCAACCATTACGACGAGATCGATCCGCCCGACATGGAGAGGTACTACATGGGCACCGATTTCGGCCAGATGCCGGACCGTCCCTATGCCGAGCGCCAGCGCCTGCCGGGCGACTACGACGCCCAGGTCAGCATCGGCGCGACCGCGATCCACGCCCGCGAGCATCTCGGCGCCACCGACCGCGGCGTAAGCCTGTTCCGCGGCCTCGTGCGCCGGGGCATCCGCGATGTGGCCGAGGGCAGGGATCCCGTGCCCCCGGCGCAGCGCGCCGAAGGCCCGATCCGCACCTTCGCGCACGACACCATCGTCACCGCGCCGAAGGAGGACGACCCGGACGCCGAGCTTGCCCGGCTGCGCCGGATCGGGAGCGAGGTGACGGACGATGTGATCGCGGGCAGGTACCCCCGCTGACCGTTGCGACCGCGAGGTAGGCGGCCATGCCGCAGGAGCTGTTGACCGGATTGTCCGAGGTGGTCGAGCCCGCCCACACGGCGCTGCTGGTGATCGACATGCAGAACGATTTCTGCGCCCCCGGCGGACACACCGAGGTCAATCTCGGCAAGGACGCCGCCGACTGCCGGGCGGTGGTCGCGCCGATCGAACGGCTGGCCGTCGCCGCCCGTCGCGCCGGCGCCCCGGTGGTCTGGATCAAGGCGGATTACGACCGTGCCTATTTGTCGCCGCCGATCCATGCCCGGCAGGTCGCGCGCGGCATCGCCGAGGCGTATTGCGTCTCCGGCACATGGGGCGCGGCGTTCTACCGGGTGAGCCCGGAGGAGGGCGACCTGGTCATCGAAAAGCACCGCCACAGCGCTTTCATCGGCACCCCGCTCGACCGGGTCCTGCGCGACCGCGGCATCCGCACGGTGGTGGTCGCGGGGGTGCAGACCCATGTCTGCGTCGAGTCGTCGCTTCGCGACGCGTCGGCGCGCGGCTACTACGTCGTCGTTCCCGGCGACTGCGTCGGCTCGTTCGACCGGGATCTGCACGACAAGACGCTGCGCTGCGTCGCGATGCATTTCGGCGAGGTGGTGGAGTCCGCCGCGCTGCTGGCAAGCTGGCGGCGCGACCCCGCGGGATGACGCGGGCCAACCGAGGGAGCGATTCATGGCGATACCAGCGCAATACCCGGAACCCGAGGACGCCGCCGCGCGGCGCGCGGTCGAGCCGGTCACGGTCTACACCGTCGACCGCCTGCCGCCCTACGACCGGGCGTTCTACGAGTCCGTGCGCGAGGGCATGACCAGGGTCGGCGAAATCGTCGTGCCGCCGCGCGACGCGCGCGCCTTCGACGTCCCGGCCGGCCATCTGTTCCGCATCGTCGTCACCGGGGGCTCGCAGGTCGGCGACCTCAACCTGTGGAACGCGGCCGATCTCTCGGAATGCTTCTACTCGGGCAAGACGCGCGCGCTGCACGCCACCCATGTCGGCACCGGCGACCGCCTGTGGAGCTGCATGCCATGGCTGCGCCCGATGGCCACCATCACCCACGACACGCTCGACTGGTACGGCTTCGACGAATTCGGGGCGGGCGTCCACGACGTGATCGGCACGCGCTGCGATCCCTACACCAACCACCTGCTGTCCGGCGCGGACTACCACCATTGCTGCCACTCCAGCCTGACCCGCGCGCTCGCCGCGGCGCGGGGCCTGAAGCTGGCCGAGGCCGAGAGGCATGTGCACGACGTGGTCAACGTCTTCATGTGCACCGGCTACACGCGCGACACCAACCAGTACTTCATGAAGGCGAGCCCGGCGCGGGAAGGCGACTTCCTCGAGCTGTTCGCCGAGATCGATTTGCTGGCCGGGCTCTCCACCTGCCCCGGCGGCGATTGCGGCGCCGGGCATTCGAGCGACTCGGCGGCCTGTTATCCGCTGCGGGTGGACATCTTCCGGCCGCTCGAGGCGAACCTGGCGGGCTGGCGACCGGCGCCGCCCAGCGGCTATGGCGGCGGCCACGGCGCGGGCTGACCTACCGCAGGTTGGGCATCAGGTCCGGCAACAGGAGCGCGATGCCGGGGAAGGCGACGATCAGCGCGAGGCCGATCAGCGTGGCCGCGAGGAAGGGCCACACGCCGTTGAAGATGGTCCAGATCTCGACGTCCTCAAGCACCGTCTTGACCATGAAGACGTTCATCCCGATCGGCGGCGTGATCAGCCCGATCTCGACGACGATGATGATCACGATGCCGAACCAGATCGGGTCCACGCCCAGCGAATCGACGATCGGGAAGAACACGGGGACCGTCAGCAGCAGCATGGCGAGGCTGTCGAAGACGCAGCCCAGCACGACGTAGATCGCGCAGATGATGAGAATTACGCCGATCACCGGCACGTCGAAGGCCTGGATCAGCGCGACCATGGCGTCGGGCAGCCCGGCGAGGTTGATGAAGTTGGAGAACACCAGCGCGCCGAACCCGACCATGAAGATCATCGCCGTGGTCCGCCCGGCATCGATCAGGGCGTCGATCATCGAGGACAGCGCGAGCCGCCGCCGCCCCATGGCGAAGAGCATGGCTCCGGCGGCGCCGATCGCGGCGGCCTCGGTCGGGGTGAACACGCCGAGATAGATGCCGCCCAGCACCAGCACGAAGAGCACCACGACGCCCCACACCTTGCCGAGGGCGCGCCAGCGCGCCGGCCAGTCGAACCGCTCCCCGGGAGGCCCCATCTCCGGCCTCAGCGCGGTCAGCAGGGCGATCGCGCCGAAATAGAGGACCACCAGGAGAAGCCCCGGGATCACGCCGGCGACGAACAGCTTGCCGATGTCGGATTCGGTCAGGATGCCGTAGATCACCATCGGCACGCTCGGCGGGATCAGAATGCCCAGCGTCCCGCCGGCCGCGATGGTCCCGGCCGCGAGGCTGTCGGCGTATTTGAACCGCCGCATCGGCGCCATGGCGACCTTGCTCATGGTCGCCGCCGTCGCCAGCGACGAGCCCGAGACCGCCGCGAAGCCGGCGCAGGCGCCGACGGTCGCCATGGCCAACCCGCCGCGGCGGTGCCCGAGCCACGCATTGGTCGCGTCGTAGAGCTCTTCGGACAGCCGGGCGCGATGGATGAACGTCCCCATCAGGACGAACAAAGGCAGGACCGTGAAGCCGTAGGTGGTCGAGAGGTCGAGCACCTGCTGGCCGGCCATCGACAGCGCCGCCGTCATGTTGCGCACGAAGAAGAACCCGGCGATGCCCACCAGCAGCATCGAGACCCCGAGCGGGATGCCGATAAAGGCGAGGCCCAGAATGGCGCCGAATCCGATGAGCGATTCGACCATCTATCCCTGCAATTCGCCGTCGCCGTCGCTCCAGGCGGGGTACGGCTTCCCGGTGACGGCTCGCCACAGCAGCATGACGATGAGCAGGGCGGAGAGCCCCGCCAGGGCCGACATGAAATAGGCGATCGGAGCGACCGGCCATTCCAGGTAGCCGGTTATCGCCTGGGTCCGGTCGAGCCGGTTCCCCTGGTCCCACATGCGCCAGCAGATGACGCCCATGCCGAGCAGGCTGGCACCCTGTATGAGGCCCTGCTGGATGCGGTAGCCGGCGCCCCGGAACAGGAAATCGAACAGGCTCACGGTGATGTGCCTGCGGTCCCAGGTGACCAAAGGCAGGGCGGAGAACACCACGATGGCGAGGCAGAACTCCATCACCTCGAAGCTGCCGGGGATCGGGCGGTTGAACCCGAACCGCCCGGTCACGTCGACCACGGTCAGCACCATCATGAAACCGAGCACGACGGCGACCATCCAGCCGAGCAGGCGGCGGAGATGCGCGGCCGTCCGGGCGCTGTCGGGGACGCCCGGACCGCCCGGTTCGCTGTCGCCCATCGAACCGCGCTACTTGTGCGCGGTCCTTGCCTGCTCCACGAAGTAGTCGTACGCCGCCTTGCCGTCGATCCCCTTGCCGTTCGCCATGGCGATCCACTGGTCGTGCTGGGGCCGCGCGGCCCGGCGCAGCGCGGCGAGGAAGTCCGGCGGCGCGTCGACCACCTGCTTGCCGGCCTTGACGAAATCGGCGCGCTGCTTCGAGGAAAGCGCCTGCCAATGCCGCGAGGTGCGGGCCAGTTTCTCCCCGGAAGCCGACATGATCTGCTGCTGTTCCGTCCGGGTTAACCCGTTCCAGGTATCCTTGTTCATCATGATCGAGAACGTCGCCTGGCCGAGCCCGCCCTCCAACAGGGTGCAGGACTTGGTCACGTCGAGGATGTTGAAGGTATAGGCGTCCATCACCGGCAGCGATGCCCAGCCGTCGACGGTGCCTTTCGACACGATCGGATACATCCGGACGGCGGGCCCCGGCACCACCGCGACGTTGAGCGCCGACAGCGTCTTGGCCGCCCCGCCGGGCAACGACCAGAGCTTCAACTTGCGCATGTAGTCGAGGCTTTGGATCGGTTGCTTGAGGCTGCAGATCTGGCCGCCCATGCCGGAGGTGAACCCGAGGAGCTGGACGTCGGCGTATTCCCTGGTCTTCGCCTTGTCGAAGAATTTCCGCTGCGTCCGCCATAGCGCGACGGCGTGCGCCTCCGCATCCGCGAACAGGAACGGCAGCATGGAGATCTGGACCAGCGGCGCCCGGCGCTGGATGAAGGCGTTCATGATGACCGCCGAGTCGGTCACGCCCTGCGTCGTCGCATCGTAGAGCCGGGGCGGCGGCGCGACCGACTTGAGCAGGATCTTCAGCTTGACCTTGCCGCCCGTCGCGTCCTCGATCCCCTTGGTCCATTGGGGGAACATGACCGCGTTCATGACATGCTTCGGCGCGCCGATGATGCTGAACAGGAGTTCCTTGGCCCCGGCGGCGCCGGCCGACGCCGCGGCCAGGGCGGCCGCCAGCACGCCGGCCGTGAGAAGTTTGCCCATCAGCGAAGCCTCCTTATTCGGGTTTCGACCGACCGTGGATTGTCGATGCCGCGATATACCCGCGCAGGTTAGCCCGCCGGCGGCAAGACTCCAATTGCTCCGGTAGTCCGTTCCGTTGGTCTCGCGAACGGCTTACACTCCGGAGCACCATGGAATTCGGAGACCCATCATGAATGCCACCGCCGTCAGGGACATCGTCGGCACCTCGCTGCGGGACAGGGTGAGCCAGGAAGAATGGCAGACCCGCGTCGATCTGGCGGCCGCCTATCAGCTGTCCCATCTCTATGGCTGGACGACGACGCTGATCTACAACCACATATCGGCGCGGATTCCCGGGCCCGAGCGCCATTTCCTGCTCAACCCGTTCGGATTGCGCTGGGACGAGGTGACCGCGTCCAACCTGGTGAAGATCGATCTCGACGGCAAGATCCTCGACGACACCCCGTACGGCATCAACGACGCCGGCTACACCATCCACAGCGCCATCCACGGCGCCCGCGAGGACGCGCAATGCGTGCTCCACACCCATACCGAGGCGGGCATGGGGGTCTCGGCGCTGGAGGACGGGCTGATCTTCACCAATCTCGACGCGATGATGTTCTACGGCGACGTCGCCTATCACGAGTTCGAGGGGATCTCACTCGACCTGTCGGAGCGCGACCGGCTGGTGCGCGACATCGGCGACAAGAAGGTGATGATCCTGCGCAACCACGGGCTCTTGACCACCGGCCGGTCGGTCGCCGAGGCATGGGTGAAGATGTACTTCCTGGAGAAGGTCTGCTCGGCGCAGCTCACCCTGCTCGCGGCGACGGCGTCGGGCGCCCGGATCCACCATCCGACGCGGGACGTCTGCGAGCACACCGCGCGGCAATCCACCCAGGAGGAATGCGGCAGGAACGAATGGCCCGCTTTGTTGCGACAGCTCGACCAGGCCGGGATCGCCTACGCGGTCTAGGCCCCCGGGTCACACGAGGGGGTCCGGGCAGGGTAGGCCGAGCGCGACCGCGCCCTGGATCGCGCCGGCCAGGTCCCAGGTCAGCGCGATGTGCCGCGCGACGGCGTTGGCGTCGCGCCAGGCGCGGTTGACCGGGTCGCCCGCCGCCAGCCCGCGCCCGCCCAGGATCGGCTGCACCCGCTCGATCGCCCGGCAGCAGGCCATCGCCGCGAAGGCGTTGTCCCGGCGGTAGCGCACCCGTTCCGCGACGTCGGGGACCGCATCGGCTTCCGCCCAGGCGATGATCTCGTGCCGGTTGCGGTCGACGACGGCCCAGGCCGCGTCGATCTCGGCCATCGACTCGGCGACCCTGAGCTGGATGCTCTGCTGGCCGGCGAGCGGCGCCCCGGTGGTCCGGCTGGTCTGGCGCAGGCTCGCGCACAGCTGCTCGACCGCGCCGCGCGCCGCGCCGACCGCGACGCCGACCAGGTTGAAGCTGAACACCGCCATCTGCGGCAGCCGGTAGAGATAGCCCGGGTTGACGGCGCGGCCCGGCCCCTCGCCCCGGCACAGCGCGAGCATCGGCGCAATGCGGTGGTCGGGAACGAACGCGTCCTCGACCACGATGTCGTTGCTCCCCGTTCCGGCGAGGCCGGTCGCGTTCCACGTGTCGACGATCCGGCAGTCGCTCAACGGTACCGTCAAATAGTGGTTTTCGCCGCGCGAGCCGTCCTCCGTGGGCAGGCCGGCGACCAGCATCGCCCAGCCGCAATAATCGACGCCGCTGGAAAACGGCCAGCGCCCCGAGATCCGCCAGCCGCCGGCCGCGCTCTCGACCGCGATGTCGTTTCCGTGGAAGGACGTGGCGACGCAGGTCGCGGGATCGCCGCCCCAGACCTCCGCCTGCACCTCGCCCGGCATCATCCCGAGCAGCCATCCGTGGCAGGCGAGCAGGCCGGCGACCCAGCCGCTCGACGGGCAGGCGCGGGCGAGCTCCATCGACAGCTCGGTCTGGATGCCGAACGGCAGCTCGAGCCCGCCGAAGCCGCGCGGCTGCATCACGCGGTAGAACCCGGCCTCCCGGAAAGCCCGATGGGTCTCGGGCAGCAATCTGCGGTTGACTTCGGTGGCGCCCGCGCGGGCGCGCAAGTCCGGCGTCATCGCCCGCGCGGCGTTCAGGATCGCCTCGGCGCCCCCGTCGGTCATCCCGGCCCCTCCCTCGCGCAAAGTATATTGGGACTTCGCAGGCAGTGTCTTCCGGGCATACTGGCCGGAACGGCGGCGAGCGACAGGAGCGAAGGCATGGGCCCCTATCACAGGATCGAAGACATCCCGAGTCACAAGGTGCCGGTCGGCGAGCTGAAGGTGCTGTCGGGCAAGCAGGGCATGGTGTTCTTCGGCACGCTGGCCGCCGGTACCGAGGTGCCGCGCCATTCGCACCCCAACGAGCAGATCACCATCGTCCATTCCGGCAGGATGCGCTACCGGATCGGCGACGGCGCGGTGACCGAGGTCGGCCCCGGCGAGGCGCTGGTGATCCCGGCCGATGTCGAGCACGAATCGTGGTACGACGAGGAGTGCACCATCACCGAGTTCTTCTCGCCGCCGCGTCTCGACATGTTCCCCGCGGCCGCCCGCCACCCCTACGGGATCGAGGAGTAGGCGGTCAGGCTCTCAGCCGCTCGTTCTCCGGATCGTGCGGGGACTCCTCGATGACGCGGGCGGGATAGCGCTTCCCCAGGATCTCGATTTCGAGCTCCGTTCCGATGGCGCCGTGACCGGCATCCACATAGCCCAGTGCCAGGGACTTGCCGATGAAGTGACCGTGCGCGCCCGCCGTCGCGCGCCCGATCATGGCATCGCCGCGCCATAGCGGCTCGTTGCCGATCGGATCGGCATCCTCGATTTCGCCCACCTCGACGGTCACGAACGCCCGCTTCACGCCTTCGGCTTGCTGGCGGATCAGCGCGTCGCGGCCGACGAACTCTCCCTTGTCGAGCGCCGCGAACCGGCCGAGCCCGGCCTCCAGGATGGTGTATTCGCGGGTCAGGTCCTGCGCCCACATGCGATAGGACTTTTCGATCCTGAGCGAATCCATCGCCCGCATGCCGCACTGGCCGATATCGAATTCCGCGCCCGCGCGCATCAGCTCGAGGAAGATGTGCCGCTGGTACTCCACCGGATGGTGGATCTCCCAGCCGAGCTCGCCGACGAAGTTGAGGCGCATCAGGCGGACCGGCGCGAGCCCGACATGGGTGTGCCGCCCGGTCAGCCAGGGGAAGGACCCGCTGTCGAGATCGGCCTCGGCGATCTTCGACATGACTGCCCTGGCGTTGGGGCCGGCGATGACCAGCGTCGCGTGCGAGGTGGTGAGGTTGTCCAGCCGGACGCTGCCGTCGCCGGGCAGGTGCTTCGCCAGATAGTCGCCGTCGAACCGCTCCGCCGCGCCGGAGCTGACGAGGTAGAAGCTCTCCTCGCCGTCCCGCATCACGGTGAATTCCGAACGCACCCCGCCGCGCACGGTCAGCGCATGCGACAGGTTGATGCGCCCGACGGCTCGCGGCAGGCGGCGGCACAGCAGCCGGTCGAGCCAGGCTTCCGCGCCGGGTCCCGAGACGCGGAATTTCGAGAAGCTGGTGATGTCGACGATCCCGACATTCTCCCGCATGTTGCGGTGTTCCCGCGCGACATGGGGGAAGTAGTTGGTCCGCCGGAAGCTCCAGACATCCGCCCGCTCGACCCCCTCCGGCGCGAACCAGTTGGGCCGCTCCCAGCCATAGCGCTGGCCCCAGACCGCGCCCATGCCGTCGAGCAGGTCGTGGATCGGGCTGGTCTTGGCCGGCCGCGCGGCGGGGCGCTCCTCGTCCGGGTAGTGGATGACGAAGACGTGCTCGTAGGCCTCCTCGTTCTTGGCCCGGACATAGGGCGTGTTGGCGTAGGCGCCGAAGCGGCGCGGATCGACATCCATCATGTCGATCGACGGCTCGCCCTCGACGATCCATTCCGCGAGCTGCCAGCCGGCCCCGCCCGCCGCGGTGATGCCGAAGCTGTGGCCCTCGTTGAGCCAGACATTGCGGAGATCCCATGCCGGGCCGACCAGCGGGCTGCCATCCGGCGTGTAGGCGATCGGACCGTTGACGACGTCCTTGATGCCCGCCCGCTCGAAGCTCGGCACCCGGGCGATCGCCGCCTCCAGATGGGGCATCAGCCGGTCCAGGTCGCCGGGGAACAGGTCGCGCTCGAAGCTCTCGGGAACGCCGTCCCAGAACCGGGCGGGCGCGCCCTTCTCGTAGGGCCCGAGAATGAAGCCCTGGCGTTCCTCTCTGAGATAGTAGGACGCATCCGATTCGCGCAGCACCGCCATCTCCGGCAGGCCCTGGCGGTGCCGCTCGACCAGCTCGGGCACCTCGTCGGTGACGATGTACTGGTGCTCCACCGGGATCGCGGGGATGGAGATCCCGAGCATCTGCGAGGTGTGCCAGCTGTAGTTCCCGGTCGCGCACACCACGTGCTCGCAGACGATATCGCCCCGCGCCGTCCTGACCGTCCATTCGCCGCCGGGCCTCTGTTCCACCGCGGTCACCGGAGTATCGCGGTAGATCTCCGCCCCGCGGTCGCGCGCGCCGATCGCCATCGCCTGGGTCACGTCCGCCGGCGCGATATGGCCGTCATCGGGGTGGTAGAGGGCGCCGACCAGCCCCTCGGTGTCGCAGAGCGGCCACAGCCCGGCGATCTCCGCCGGGGTGACGATCTCGAACGGCACGCCGATCGTGTTGGCGGTCCCGCAATACTTGCGGTACTCGTCCATGCGCTCCCGGTTGGTGGCGAGCCGCAAATTGCCGGTCACGTGAAAGCTCACGTCCTGGCCGGTTTCCTCCGGCAGGGCCTTGTAGAGGTCGACCGAGTACTTGTGCAGCTGGCCCACGCTGTAGCTCATGTTGAACAGCGGCAGCAGGCCCGCGGCATGCCAGGTCGACCCGGCGGTGAGCTCGGTCCGCTCGCACAGCACCGAATCCGTCCAGCCCTTCCTGGCGAGGTGGTAGAGCGTCGAGACGCCGACCACGCCGCCGCCGATGACCACCGCCCTTGCGTGTGTCTTCAAGGCTTCCTCCCCGGGCGGCGCGCGCCCCGGCTCGAACCCGCATAGAGGTTGCGGCCCAACCGTCCCCGGACTCGCCGGACGACGAGCCTTTTACCGGGGCGAAACGAAAAAAGCGATTGCACGATTCATCGCAACGATTGTAGCAATCCAGGGGGGTACCTTTTCCGTCGGCGACCCGGAGCGCGGGCCCGCGGGAAGCGGTGTCCGCTCTACCGAAATCGACGCCCGGCGCGTCGCGATGAAGGATCCTGCTGATGGTGAATTATCAGGACACGGTCGACCAGTCCGACCGCAAGGTGCCGATCAACCTGCGCCAGTCGGGGCCCACCCCCACCGAGTTGCTGATCTCGACGCGGGTGCGGAAATCGCCATTCTGGCATCTGTCGCACGAGGCCGGGTGCTGGCGCGCGACCGTCTACAACCGCATCTATCATCCGCGCGGCTATGTCAGGCCCGAGGACGGCGGCGCGATGGTCGAATACCACGCGCTGGTGAACCACGTGACGCTCTGGAACGTGGCGGTCGAACGCCAGATCCGCGTCGCCGGACCCGATGCCGAGGTCTTCGTCAACTACGTCATCACCCGGGACGCGACCCGCATCCGGCCGATGAGCGGCAGGTACGTGATCCTGTGCAACGAGAAGGGCGGGATCCTCAACGATCCGGTGCTGCTGCGCCTGTCGGAGGACGAGTTCTGGTTCAGCCTGTCCGACTCCGACATCATGTTCTGGCTGCAGGGCGTGAACGTCGGAATGAAGGCCGATGTGGAGATCGACGAGATCGACGTCTGCCCGTTGCAGGTCCAGGGACCGAAATCCGCCGATTTGATGGCCGATCTGGTCGGCGAGGAAGTCCGCGACATGCCGTCCTACGGCCTGATGGAGGCGCGCGTCGCCGGCTGCGACGTCGTGGTGTCGCAGACCGGGTTCACCGGCGAGAAGGGCTACGAGTTCTACCTGCGCGATTCGACGCTCGACGCCGAAAAGCTGTGGAACGCCATCCTGGAGGCCGGCAAGGCGCACGACCTGATGGTGATCGCGCCCGCGCATCATCGCCGGATCGCCGCCGGCATCCTGTCCTGGGGCCAGGACATGGATGCGGAGACCCTGCCGTTCCAGTGCAATCTCGGCTACCAGGTGCCGCGCCTCAAGGAGGCCGACTATGTCGGGAAGGCGCGGCTGGAAGAGGTCCGTGCCCTGATCGAAGCCGGCAGGCCCCCGTTCGGGCTGACGCTGGTGGGTCTGGTGCTCGGCGGCAAGCCGATCGAGGACTACGCGCCCGATTTCTGGCTGATCTCCGGTCCCGACGGCGGCGAGCCGGTGGGCTACGTCACCTCGCCCTGGTACTCGCCCGAGCTCGAGACCAATATCGCGATGGGCTACGTCCCCTGCGCCATGGCGGCGCTGGAGACCGAGGTCAAGATCTGGCTGCCGGAGCAATACAGCCCGCAACCCGGCCGGCCGGTGGACGGTCGGGTCGTCGAACTGCCGTTCCGGCCGTCGGTCAATCCCAACGCGCGGGAGATCGCGCGCGCGGAAGGGCGCGATACCGCCTATTGACGGGCGTTCGACGGTGGAGCCTGCCTGCGGCGGCTTCTATTGGCGGGTGCGGCGGTCTATGTTGGTTGCGATTGCAACAGGAGGGTACAGATGGCCGTGAAGTCCAAGCTGGTGCGCTGCCTTGCCGGCGGTCTCGTCGCCGCCGCGGCTGCCGCCATGCCCGCGCAGGCCGACATGTCGGGCAAGACCGTCACCTGGGTGATACCGTTCTCCGAGACCGGCGGCTCCGCCAAATGGGCCAACTTCTTCGCGCCGCTGCTGAAGGAGGCGCTGCCGGGCAAGCCCACCGTGGTGGTGAAATTCATGCCCGGCGCCGGCTCGACCAAGGGCGCCAACTGGTTCCAGAGGCAGAAGCACAAGGACGGCACGCTGCTCTTCGGCTCGTCCGGCTCGACCCAGTTCCCCTACCTGCTCGGCGACCGGCGGGTGCGCTACGAGTACAAGGACTGGAACCCGGTCATGGCGACCGGCACCGGCGGCGTCGCCTATCTGGACAAGAAAAGCGGCGCGATGTTCGACGGCACGGCCAACAAGCTCAAGGACATCGAGTTCATCTACGGCTCCCAGGGCGCGACCCGGCTCGACCTGGTGCCGCTGCTGGCGTGGCAGATGCTGGGCATGAAGGTCGAGCCGGTGTTCGGCATCAAGGGGCGCGGCGACGGCCGGCTGATGTTCGAGCGCGGCGAGGCCAATATCGACTACCAGACCTCCTCGGCCTATCTCGCCGGCTCGATGCCGCTGGTGAAGGCCGGCACCGCGGTGCCGATGATGTCGTGGGGCGCGCTCGACGCAAACGGCACTATCGTGCGCGACCCGACCTTCCCGGACATCGCGACCTTCAAGGAGGTCTGCGAGGCGACCGACGGCTGCGCGACCGAGGGCGACGCCTGGGATGCGTGGAAGGCGTTCTTCGTCGCCGGCTTCCCGTCGCAGAAGATCGCCTTCCTGCCGCGCGGCACGCCGCAGGACGTGATCGACACCTATGTGACCGCGTTCAACAAGGTGAAGGCCCGGCCGGATTTCGCCAAGATCTCGGCCAAACGGGTGGGCAAGTACCCGATGTTCGTGGGCGACGGCGCCAAGGCGGCGCTCGGGACCGCGACATCCGTGCCGGAAACGGCCAAGTCGTTCGTGATCGGCTGGCTGAAGGAAGCCTACGGCGTGTCGCTCAAGAAGAAGTGACCGGCCCGAACCCCGTCTAGGGAACGCCCTTCGGGCTGGAGGAGGGGGAGATGGAATTCCTGACCGCGGCGCTGCCGGCGCTGGGCGAAGCCGCGGGCCTCATCTTCCAGCCCGTCGTTCTCGGATATCTGGTGCTTGGCGTGGTCATGGGCCTCGCCATCGGCGTGTTTCCGGGGCTCGGCGGGATCGCCGGGCTCTCTTTGCTGCTGCCCTTCATGTTCGGCATGGAGCCGGTGCTCGGCCTTGCGCTGATGATCGGCATGGTGGCCGTGGTGCCGACTTCCGACACCTTCGCGTCGGTGCTCATGGGCATCCCCGGCTCGTCGGCGTCCCAGGCGACGGTGCTGGACGGCTTCCCCATGGCGCGCAAGGGCGAGGCGGCGCGGGCGCTGTCCGCCGCCTTCGCCTCCTCGCTGTTCGGCGGGCTGGTCGGCGCCACCTTCCTCACCGTCTTCATCCTCGCCGCGCGTCCGGTGGTGCTCGCCTTCGGCCTGCCGGAAATGCTGATGGTGACGATCCTCGGGCTCTCCATGGTGGCGATCCTGGCCGGGCGGATCGCGCTCAAGGGACTCGCCGCGGCCGGGCTCGGTCTGATGGTCGGGACCATCGGCGAGGCGGATGCGGGCGGCAGCCTGCGCATGGCGACCTACGAGATCCCCTATCTGACCGACGGGCTGAAGCTGGTGATCGTCGGTCTCGGCATCTTCGCCATCCCCGAGATCGTCTCGCTGCTGCGCCAGGACAAGTCGATATCGCGCACCGCCACGCTGGGCGGCGGCTGGCTCGATGGGGTGCGGGACTGGTTCGCCAATATCTGGCTGTCGGTCCGCTGTTCGCTGATCGGCGTCGCGGTCGGCGTGATCCCCGGTCTCGGTGGCTCGGTGGTGGACTGGATCGCCTACGGGCACGCGGTGCAGACCACCAGGGACAAGTCGCAATTCGGCAAGGGCGAGGTGCGCGGGATCGTCGGGCCCGAGAGCTCGAACAACGCCAAGGAGGGCGGCGGGCTGGTGCCGACCCTGCTGTTCGGCATCCCGGGCTCCGGCTCGATGGCGGTGTTCATCGGCGCGGTGGCGTTGCTCGGTTCGGGCGATATCGAGGTCGGGCCGTCGATGCTGAAGAACAATCTCGACATCACCTATTCCATCGTCTGGCTGCTGGCGCTCGCCAACGTGGTGGGCACCCTGCTCTGCATCGCTTCCTCCAGCGGGATCGCCCGGCTGACCACCATCCGCTTCACCCTGGTCGCGCCGTTCCTGTTCATGCTGATCGCCTTCGCCGCGTTCCAGTCGGGCCAGGACCTGTTCGACCTGGTGGCGCTGTTCGCGATCGGCCTGATCGGGATCTTCCTCCGCCGCTTCGACTGGTCGCGCCCGGCCTTCCTGATCGGCTTCGTGCTGTCGAACCCGGCCGAGACCTTCACCAACCAGGCCTACCAGATCGCCGCCAGCCGCTTCCGCAGGGGCTTCGAGGAAGGCATCGAGTACATCTTCAGCCCGATCGTCATCGTCCTCCTGGTCGTCACCGTCGTTTCCATCTTCTTCGGCATCCGCCAGGCCAAGACGATCCAGGCCGAAGGCGACGTGCAGTCGGGCACCAAGCGGGCGCCGCTGGTCTTTCTGCTCCTGTTCACCGCCTATCTGGCGATCGCCGTCATCGACGCCTCGACGATCCCGGACGATGTGTTCACCGACAAGGTGTTTCCGCTGACCATCGGCGCCATCTCCGTCCTGTGCTGCCTCTTGCTGCTGTTTCGCATGATGACCCGTCCCGAGACCGACACGATCTTCGCCGACAAGGAGGTTTCCGGGGACGATGCCGAGGCCGGGCACGGGCTGTGGCCGACGCTCGCCTGGTTCGGCGGGCTGCTGGTGCTGAGCGCGGTGTTCGGCTTCATCATTGCCCTGGCGGCGTTCCTGCTCGCCTTCTTCCGGATGCGCGCGGGGCTCGAATGGGGCAGGGCCGCGATCCTGACCGCTTGCGGAATCGCCTTCATGTGCCTGGTTGCCGGATTGCTCAACCGCGACTTTCCGCCGGGGCTGCTGCAGTCCCTGGTCGAGCTTCCCTGGCCGCTGACCTAGAACGGCTCCCGGTAGACCGCGAGGGTTCCTTCGCACATCCGCGCCCGGGTGAAGCGATCCAGCACGCGCGCGCCCGGGCCGCAAGGGCGGGGCGTCGAGTTCGTGTCGCCGAATTCGTTGATCGTCCGCCCCCTCCCGGCTAGCCTCCGTACGGGTTTCAACCGGCAGGGCGCACGACCATGGAGCTGACCCGCGACCAGATCGACCGGTTCCACGAGACCGGCTACCTGATGCTGCCCAACCTGTTCTCCGCCGACGAGGCGCAAGTCCTGCGCCGGGCCGCCGCCGAGGTCTACGCGATGGAGCGCGAGGAGGTGGTGCGCGAGAAGGACGGCACCTCGCCGCGCACCGCGTTCGCGGCGCATTGCTACCACGAGGCCTTCCGGCGGCTCGGCCGCCACCCGCGGCTGATCGGGCCGGTCATGCAGCTGCTCGACGGGCCGGTCTACATGCACCAGTACAAGGTCAACGCGAAGGTCGCCTTCGACGGCGACGTCTGGCAGTGGCACCAGGACTACGGCACCTGGTCGCGCGACGACCTGATGCCGGAATCCCGGGCCATGAACATCGCGCTGTTCGTCGACGAGGTGAGCGAATTCAACGGCCCGCTGTGGATCATCCCGGGCTCGCATCGCGACGGGGTGTTCGAGGCTGGCCACGATTTCGAGACCACCAGCTATCCGCTGTGGACGCTGGACAAGGCGACGGTCACCGAGCTTGCCGGGCGCGGCGGCATCTTCTCGGCCAAGGGCGAGGCCGGCAGCGTGCTGATGTTCCACGGCAACATCGTGCACGCCTCCTCGCCCAACCTGTCGCCCTGGGGGCGGACCATCGTCTATCTGTCGCTGTGCCACGTGGACAACCACATCCGGCGCTTCAAGCGGCCCGAATGGATCGCCCATCGGGACTTCGCCCCGATCGAGCCGTTGTCCGACGACTGCCTGACGGCGGCGATGCCGGGCGCGCCGGAACGGGCGGCGTGAACCTCCACCGCCTGCTGCTCCGGCGCGAGGCGGAAGGCGACCCGGTCCGGGTCGGCATCCTCGGCTGCGGCAAGTTCGCTTCCATGTTCCTGGCCCAGGCGATCCGCACGCCCGGCATCCATGTCGCCGCAATCGCCGATCTCGACCCCGCGGGCGCGCGCGGCAATCTGGCCCGCGTCGGCTGGCCGGCCGAGCGCTGTGTGGCCGCGGACATCGATGCCGCGCTGCGCACCGGCGGCACCTGGATCGGCGACGACATCGAGGCGCCGTTCCGCCACGGCGCGATCGACCTCGTGGTCGACGCTACCGGCGATCCGCCGGCGGGCGTGCGCCACGCGCTGCTCGCCTGCGAGACCGGCAAGTCGATCGTCATGGTCAATGTCGAGGCCGACGCGCTCGCCGGGCCGCTGCTGGCCGAGAAGGCGCGCGAGGCCGGCATCGTCTACTCGCTCGCCTATGGCGACCAGCCGGCGCTGATCTGCGACCTGGTCGACTGGGCGCGGGCCTGCGGCTTCGCGGTGACGGCGGCGGGGCGGGGCCACAAATGGCTGCCCCGATACCAGTTCTACACGCCGGACAATGTGTGGGACGGCTACGGGCTGACCGCCGACGAGGCCCGGGAGGGCGGCCTCAACCCCAAGATGTTCACCTCCTTCCTCGACGGCACCAAGCCGGCGATCGAGAGCGCCGCCGTCGCCAACGCCACCGGCCTGACGGCGGCGCCCGAGGGGCTCGCCTACCCGCCGGCCAGGATCGATGCGCTGCCCGAAATCTGCCGGCCGCGCGGCGAGGGCGGCGCGCTGCACCACAAGGGTCAGGTGGAGGTCGTGTCGTCGCTCGAACGCGACGGCCGGCCGCTCGATTACGACATCCGCTTCGGCGTCTTCGTCGCCTTCGAGGCGGACAGCGACTACATCGCCCGCTGCTTCCGCGAATACGGCGTCAGGACCGACGCGACCGGCCGCTACGCGGCGATGTACAAGCGCTGGCACCTGATCGGGCTGGAGCTCGGCATCAGCGTCGCCAGCGTGGCCCTGCGCGGCGAGCCGACGGGTGCGGCGACCGGCTGGCGGGCCGATGCGGCGGCCGTCGCCAAGCGCGACCTGCTTCCGGGCGAGCTGCTCGACGGCGAGGGCGGCTACACCGTCTCGGGCCGGCTGATGCCGGCCGCGGATTCGCTGACGCAGGCCGCCCTGCCGATGGGGCTCACCCACGGCGTGCGCGTGGTCGAGCCGGTCGCGAAGGGACATCTGGTCCGCTGGTCCGACGTGGCGGCCGACCCCGCGGACCCCGCGATACGGCTTCGCCGCGAAATGGAAGAACGCTACGGGCCGGCGCTCATGGAGGCCGCCGAGTAGGCTCCCGGGCTCGGGGGATCACGCCGCTTCCCTGATCATGTCGGCGGCCTTCTCGCCGATCATGATGGCGGGCGCGTTGGTGTTGCCGCCGACGATGGTCGGCATGATCGAGCAGTCGGCGACCCGCAGCCCCTCGATGCCCCGGACGCGCAGCTCCGCGTCGACCACCGCCATGTCGTCGGTCCCCATCCGGCAAGTGCCCACGGGATGGAAGATCGTCGTCCCGAAGCGCCGGATATAGGCGGCGAGATCCTCGTCGCTCCGAACCCCCTCGCCGGGCTCGACCTCGCGGGGCCGGTATTTTGCGAACGCATCGGCGTGAACGATCCGCCTGGCCTCCTTGAAGCCGGTGCGCAGCACCCGGAGGTCCTCTTCCTCGGAGAAGAAGCGCGGATCGATGACCGGCGGCGCGTCGGGGTCGGCGGAGGCGAGGCTCACGGTTCCCCGACTCTTCGGCCTCAGCAGCACCGCGAAGGCCGAGTAGCCGTGACCGTACTCGATCATCTTCGGCGGCGGCGCGCGATGGCCGGGCACGAAGACCAGCTGGATATCGGGCCGGTCGAGGCCGGGCTCGGTCCGGATGAACCCGCCCGATTCGATCAGATTGGACGAGTAGATGCCGCGCCGCGCGAAGACGTATTTGAAGGCGTCCAGCGCGAGCGACGGCATCCTGGGCCACGAGAACCCCCACGGGACGCGCGACTCGGTGCGCATCATGGCGAGGATCGCGATGTGGTCCTGCAGGTTCTTGCCGACGCCCGGCAGGCGATGGACGGTCTCGATGCCGTGACCGGCGAGCTCCTCGCGGTCGCCGATCCCGGACAGCATCAGGATCTTGGGCGACGCGATGGCGCCCGCCGAGAGGATGACCTCGCGGCGCGCCTCGGCCGCCCGCCCGTCGCCGAGATCGACGCCGGTCGCGCGCCCGTTCTCCAGGCGGATCCGGCTCACCGCGGCGCCGGTCATGACGGTGAAGTTCGCGCGCTTCATCGCCGGGCGCACATAGGCCATCGCGGTCGACCAGCGGCGCCCGTTCTTCTGGGTCACCTGGTGCTGGCCCACCCCCTCCTGGGTATCCCCGTTGAAGTCGGGGTTGTGCCGGTGCTGGAGCGACTCCGCGGCGGCGACGAAATCCTTCTCCAGCGGGCTCGCGATGTTGCAGAAGGTGACGTTGAGCGGCCCGCCGGTGCCGTGGTGCTCGCTGTCGCCATACTGTTCGTTGTTCTCCGCCTTGAGGAAATAGGGCTTTACGTCGGCCCATGACCAGCCCGGATTGCCGAGCTCCGCCCATTCGTCGTAGTCGAGCGGGTTGCCGCGGATATAGACCATGGCGTTGATCGAGCTCGTCCCGCCCAGGGTCCTGCCGCGAGGGACGAAGATCTCGCGGCCGTTCATCGTCTCCTGCGGCCGGGTGGAGAACCGCCAGTTGACCTTGCGGTGTCTGGGCAGGCGCATGACCCCCATCGGCACGTGGATGAAGGGGCTGCGGTCGGGCGGTCCCGCCTCCAGCAGGCATACCGAGACCGACGGGTCCTCGCTCAACCGGTTGGCGATCACCGCCCCGGCCGAACCGGCCCCGATGACGACGTAGTCGAATGCGGGCGTTTCAGTCATTTCGGATTTCCTGTCCCGTGCGTGCGCCGCTCAGGCGACGATCGGCCTGCGCCCTTGTACCGGGTAGCGGGGCCAGGTATAGCCCGGCGTCGCGGGATGGCCGGGCGCCACCAGCTTGTCGCAGAACGCCTCGTCGCGCGCGGTGAACGCGGCATCGAGCGCCCCGAGATAGGCCTCCCACTGCGCCACCGTGCGGGGGCCGGCGATGACGCTCGAGACCAGCCGGTTGTTGAGCAGCCACTGAATCGCGAAATCCGCAACCGTCATGCCGCGCCCGGCGATTCGTCGCTCGATCCTCGACACTGCGCGGAACGACTCCATCTGCATGTCGCGGTCGAGGATGCTGGCGTCGCCCCGCCCGGCGCGGCTGTCGGCGGGCGGCTCGCCTTGGGGACGGTATTTGCCGGTGAGCACACCGCGGGCCAGCGGGGAGTATGGCGCGACGCCGATCCCGTAATACTCGCAGGCCGGCAGCAGGTCCGATTCCGGCTGCCGGTTGACCAGGTTGTAGAGCGGCTGGGCAACCACCGGGCGCGGCGTGCCCAGCTTGTCGCAGAGCCGGATCAGCTCGCCCACCTGCCAGGCGCGGTGATTGGAAAACCCCCAATAGGAGGCCTTGCCGCTGGCGACGATGTCGCCCATCGCGCCCACGCTCTCCTCCAACGGCGTATCCCAGTCGACATGGTGCATGTAGTAGATGTCGACATAATCGGTGCCCAGCCGGTCGAGCGACCGGTCGATCGCCTCCAGCATCCATTTCCGCGACAGCCCGAGCTTGCGTTCCGGCGGGCCGTCCTGCTGGCCGACCTTGCTGGCCAGGATCCAGCTCCGCCGGTCTTCGGCCAGCAGCGGGCCCAGCATCGCCTCGGACTTGCCGCCGTTATAGGCATCGGCGGTGTCGATGAAGTTGACGCCGCGCTCGCGCGCGATCTCCACCATCCTGCGCGCCTCGGCCTCGCCCGTGGTGGCGCCGAAATTCATCGTGCCGAGACAGATGGTCGAGACCCGGAGGCCGCTCTCGCCGAGGTAGCGATAGTCCATTCGTTTCTCCCTGCACTCCGGCCGGGGTTGCCGCCCCGCCCCCGGGACACACTACCCGGACGCCCCGCCGTGTCGACGGCGAAATCGTGCGCCAAGGTTGACACGGTGCGGCGAGCCGTAGCGACTCACCCCGGGTTCGGCCCCATCCGCGATCGGGGCGGTTCGGAGCAGGCGCTTGGAGAATCTTCAGCTCGCTGTCAGCGGTCTCGCCAATGGCTGCATATACGGCCTGATCGCGCTCGGCTTCGTGCTGATCTACAAGGCCACCGAGCAGGTCAATTTCGCGCAGGGCGACCTGATGATGCTGGGCGCGTTCATCGCGCTGGCGCTCGGCAACGACTCCCATATCGGCGCGCCCTTCTGGGTCGCCTGCGCCGGGGCGGTGCTCGCGATGGCGGCACTCGGCTGGTCGCTGGAACGCGTCGTCCTGCGGCCGATACTCGGCCAGCCCCAGATCGCCGCGATGATCCTGACCATCGCGCTCGGCTTCGTGCTGCGTTTCGTCGCCGGCGCCATCTGGGGCCACGACCCGCTGGCCCTGGAAACCCCCATCGCGGGCGCGAATTTCAGCCTCGGCGGGTTGATCCTCGGGGCGGACGAGATCGCGGCGATCGTCGTCACCCTGCTCCTGACCGGTCTTCTCTTCGCGTTCTTCAGCCGCACCCGGCTCGGTGTCGCCATGCAGGCCTCCAGCCAGAACCAGCTCGCCGCCTACTACATGGGCATCCCGGTGAAGCGGGTTCACGGGCTGACCTGGGCGCTGGCCGGCGCCACGGCCGCGGTGGCGGGGATCCTGTTCGCGTCCAAGGGCTCGATAGACCCGGGCACCGGCTTCCTCGGCATCAAGGCGTTCGCCGCCGCCGTGATCGGCGGGTTCGGGTCGCTGCCCGGGGCGCTGGCGGGCGGGCTGATCGTGGGACTCATAGAGCCCTTCGCGAGCCGCTACATCTCCGCCGGCTACGCGCAGATCGCACCCTACGCGGTGATGATCCTGGTGCTGGTCGTCCGCCCGCACGGCATATTCGCGCAAGTGAGCGCGAAGAAGGTCTGAGCCGGTGCGGGTCCATTTCAAGACCGGCTACGATCACGACATCCGCCTGTTCCCGGACGCACGCGAGGCGTTGCGCTACGCCGCGCTTCTCGCCGTCGCCATCGCGCTTCCCGTCCTGCTCGACGACTTCCTGCTCGGCGAGGCGACGAACGTGCTGATCTGGGCGATCGCCGGGATGGGGCTGATGCTGCTCACCGGACATGCCGGGCAGCCGAGCCTCGGCCATGCGGCGTTCCTCGCCGCCGGCTGCTACGCCAACGCCATCCTGATGGACCGCTTCGGCCTGCCTTTCCTCGCCTCCTTCGCGCTGGCCGGGATCCTCACCGGGCTGATCGGCGTGCTGATCGCCATCCCGGCGCTTCGGCTGCACGGCATCTATCTCGCCATCGCCACGCTCGCGCTCTCGATCCTGACCGAGGACATCGTCGTGCTGGCCGAGCCCTGGACCGGCGGGGTGGCCGGCATGACGGCGCCGCCCATCTCGATCGCCGGTGTGGAGGTCGACCGGCTGGCCTCGCCCGACCTGTTCTACTGGCTATGCCTCGCCGTCGCCGTGCTGGTGACGCTGGGCTACCGCAACATCCTGCGCGCGCCGCTCGGGCGCGCGTTCGTGTCGATCCGCGATTCCGAGATCTCCGCCCAGGCCATGGGGGTGGACCCGGCGCGCACCAAGGCGGCGGCCTTCGGGCTGTCCTGCATGACCACCGGCTGGGCCGGCGCGCTGATGGGACATTTCTTCTTCACCTTCAACCACGAGGTCTTCACCGTGGTGATCTCGATCCAGCTCCTGCTGATGATCGTGATCGGCGGTCTCGGCTCGATCCACGGCGCCTATTACGGCGCGGCGGTGGTCGGGATCGTGCCGCAGGCGATCAACCTCGCGCGCGACGCGGTCGCCGGGGCGCTCGGCGGCGGCGCGGTCGCGATCCCCGGACTCGAGACCGGAATCTTCGGGCTGATCCTGATAGTCTTCATCCTGTTCGAGCCGCTCGGCATCCACGGCCGGCTCGTCAAGTGGAGACTCTATTTCGAGCTGTTCCCGTTCTATCGCCGCGACATGTTTCGCCGTCAACGGAGCTATTTGAAGACCGAGCGGCTGCGATGACCCTGCTGGAAGTCCGCGATGCAACGGTTCGCTTCGGCGGCCTCACCGCGCTGGAGGGCGTCTCCTGCGCCGTCGAGCGGGGCGAGATCTTCGCCATCGTGGGGCCCAACGGCGCCGGCAAGTCGACGCTGTTCAACCTGATCTCGCGCTTCTACCAGCCGGCGTCGGGGGATGTGCGCTTCGAGGGGGAGAGCATTCTGGCACGCTCGCCCTCCGACATCGCCGCGCTCGGCATCGCGCGCACGTTCCAGAATATCGAGCTGTTCGAGCGCTCCACGGTGCTGCAGAACCTGCTGATCGGCCGCCATACGCGCCGCCGGGCGTCCTTGCCGTCGCAGATCGTCTTCGCCCCGTCGGTCCGGCGGGAAGAGATCGCCCACCGGGGCGCGGTCGAGCGCATCATCGATTTCCTCGACCTTCAGCCGCATCGGGAGCAGACCATCGCGGGCCTTCCCTACGGCGTGCGGAAGGTCGTGGAGATCGGCCGGGCGCTGGCCATCGAGCCGAGGCTGATCCTGCTGGACGAGCCCGCCTCCGGCCTCTCGGTCGAGGAGACCGGGGACATGCGCTTCTGGATCGACGACATCCGGACCCGGCTCGGCGTGACCGTGCTGATGGTCGAACACAATATGAGCCTCGTCTCGGCCGTGTCGGACCGGGTGATGGTGCTGGCGGAAGGGCGGGTCATCGCGCTCGGGACCCCGGCGGAGGTTCGAACCGACCGGCGGGTCGTCGAGGCCTATCTCGGCTCGGAGACGCCGGCGAGATGAGCGATGCGCTCCTGGAGGTCCGCAATCTCGAGAGCTTCTACGGGCCCGTCATGGCGATCCGCGGCGTGAGCCTCGACGTGCGCGAGGGCAGCGCGGTCGCGGTGCTGGGCGCGAACGGGGCGGGAAAGACCACCCTGCTGAGGACGATTTCCGGCATCATGGACCCCGAGAAGGGCGAGATTCGCCTGGCGGGCGAGCCCATCGCGGGCGGCGATCCGGACCGGATCGTGCGCAAGGGCGTGGTCCACGTGCCCGAGGGGCGGGAGGTGTTTCCCCTGCTCAGCGTCGCGGAAAATCTCGGCATGGGCGCCTATACGCGCCGGGACGACGGCGTGGACGGCGACATCGAGACGGTCTTGCGCTACTTCCCGGTGCTGAAGCAGCGCCTCGGCCAGCCCGCCGGCACGCTGTCCGGCGGCGAGCAGCAGATGCTGGCGATCGCGCGCGGGCTGATGGCGCGGCCCAGGATCATGCTGCTGGACGAGCCCTCGCTCGGTCTCTCGCCCATCATGGTGCGCGACATCTTCGCCATAATCCGCCGCCTGAAGGAGGAGCGTGGCGTGACCATGCTCCTGGTCGAGCAGAACGCCCGGATGGCGCTCGGCGTGGCGGATTTCGGCTATGTGATGGAGACCGGCCAGATCGTCATGGAAGGCCCCGCCGACCGGCTCGAACGGAGCCCGGACGTCCAGGAATTCTATCTCGGCGGGCGCGAGGCGGGCGCGCTCGCCGAGCGGCGCTGGAAGCGCCGCAAGACCTGGCGGTCGTGAGGCAGGCGATGGATTGCGGCGGCCACGCCCCACACGCCATCGACGGCTGCGACACCCTGGCGAAGCTGTTCCTGCGGCGCTGCCTGGCGCTCGGCGAACGCACCGCGCACCGGGAGAAGACGCTGGGCGTGTGGCGCAGCCATTCCTGGGCGGCGTTTCTCGATTCCGCCCGCGCGATCGGGCTCGGGCTCGCCGCGCTCGGGCTGGAGCGGGGCGAGGTGGTTTCCATCCTCTCCGAGGACAACAAGGAATGGATCTACGCCGATCTCGGCGTCCAGTGCATGGGCGGTATCGTCTCCGGTGTCTATCCGACCGACAGCGCCGGGCAGGTGGCGTTCCTGCTGGAGAATTCCGCGAGCCGCTTCCTGATCGTCGAGAATGCCGAACAGCTCGACAAGTTCCTGCAAATCCGCGACCGGGTCCCCGGGATCCGGAAATGCGTCGTCCTCGACCGCGAGGGGTTGCACGGTTTCGACGATGCCCAAATCCTGTTCCTCGACGAGCTCTACGCGATCGGCCGCGCGGCGCATGACCGCGAACCCGACCGCTTCCGGCGCGAGGCCGAGGCCTCCCGCCCCGGCGATACCGCGATCCTGATCTACACCTCCGGCACCACCGGACGTCCCAAGGGCGCGATGATCTCGCACCGGAACATCGTCTGCTCGGCGGCCTCGGCGCTCGGCGCGCTGCCCACGAGGGAGGGGGACGAGCAGCTCTGCTTCCTGCCGCTCTGCCACGTGCTGGAGCGGCTGGTGTCGGTGTTCGTCCCGATCGCGGCGAAATCGGTGGTGAATTTCGCGGAAAGCGTCGAGACGGTGTTCGACAATCTGCGCGAGGTCTCGCCGGCGTCGTTCACCGCGGTTCCCCGGATCTGGGAAAAGATCCATTCGCGGATCTCGGCGATGTCGCAGGACGCCACCGCGACGGGCCGCTGGGCCTATGCGCGGGCGCTCGCATGCGGCATGGAACGCGCCGAGTGCCTGCTCGAGGCGCGGCCGGTCCCATTTGCGCTCAGGCTGCGCTACCGGCTCTGGGACTGGCTGGTGCTGGCCAATCTGCGGCGCATGACCGGGCTCGACGGCGCGCGGTACATCGCCACCGGGGCGGCGCCGATATCGCCCGACCTCGTCAAGTGGTACTGGGCGATCGGCCTCGTCATGCTGGAAGGCTACGGCCAGACCGAGAGTTCGGGCGTGCTTTCGGTAAACCTGCCGGACCGGATCGCGCTCGGTTCGGTCGGCCCCGCGGTGCCGGGGGTCGAGATCGAGATCGCCGCCGACGGCGAGATCCTCGCCCGGGGTCCGCTCGTCTTCCAAGGCTACTGGAACGACCCGGCGCTCACCGCCGAGACCGTCCGCGACGGGTGGCTGCATACCGGGGACGTGGGATTCGTGGACAATCGCGGCTTCTTCTGGATTACCGGGCGCATCAGGGACATCATCATCACCGCCGGGGGGAAGAACATCAGCCCCGCCGGGATCGAGAACCGGATGAAGTTTTCGCCCTATGTCTCGGACGCGATCGTCGTGGGCGACAGGCGGCGCTACCTCACCGCGCTGGTGATGATCGATCGGGAGAACGTGGAGCGGTTCGCGCAGGAAAACCGGGTGCCGTTCTCGGACTACGCCTCGCTCTGCGCCGCGCCGCCGGTCCGGGAGCTGATCCGCGCCGAGATCGAGGCGGTCAACGCCGAACTCGCCCCGGTGGAGCAGGTCAAGGATTTCCGCCTGATCGACATGGTCCTGACCGCCGAGGACGACGAGATGACACCGACCATGAAGCTGCGGCGCGGTTTCGTCGAACGCAGCCACGAAGCGTTGATCGCACAGATGTATTGACCGGAAAAGGAGACCGGAAATGAGATTTCCAAGAATCCTCGCCATCGCGGCGTTCGCCGCGACCCCCGCTCTGGCGGGCCAGGGCGTCAGCGACAACGAGGTGATCGTCGGGTCGGTCAGCGACCTGTCGGGGCCCTTCGCCGCCTTCGGCGCGCCCTCGGTCAGGGCCGCGCAGATGCATTTCGAGGCGGTGAACGCGGCCGGCGGCGTACACGGCCGGAAGATCCGCTTCGTCGTGGAGGACAGCTCCTACCAGATGCCCAAGGCGCTGCAGGGCTACAACAAGCTGGTCAACCGCGACAAGGTGTTCGCGATGCTGCTCTCGCTCGGCACGCCGATGAACCTCGCCGGGTTCAAGCTGACGACGCCGAAGAACATTCCCAATGTCTTCCCCATGTCGTCCGCGCGCCAGATGCTGAGCGAGCCGGTCCGGCTCCGTTTCGCCGGCGCCAGCTTCTACTACGACGAGCTGCGCCAGGCGGCCCGCTACATGGCCGCCAATGGCGGCGTGTCGAAGCTTTGCGCGATGTACATCCCGACCGATTTCGGCAAGGAGATAAAGGCGGCCCTGGTCGACGAGGCCAAGGCGAACGCGGCGCTGACCTATGTCGCCGAGACCGCGCACAAGCCGGACGAAGCCGATTTCGTGGGCTCCCTGCAAAAGCTCAACGCCGCGGGGTGCGGGATGATCGGCCTGGCGCTCGGGATTCGCCAGACCATCACCGTGCTGGGCACGGCGAAGAAGCTGGGCCTCGCCAAGCTCAAATTCGTCGGCTCGTCGGGCGCGTTCCACACGGTGATCGCAAAAGTGCCGGGCGGCGTCACGGAAGGGCTCTATGCCGCCGCCGGCTGGTCCGACCTCGCCGCGCGGGCCGGCCGCAAGGCCGAGGCCGCCTTCATCGCGGCCTACAAGACGGCGCACGGCAAGTTCCCCGGCACCGGCGCGCTGCTGGGCTATGCCGGCGCGGTCGGATTCACCATGGCGCTGGAGAAGGCGGGGCGCGAGCTGACCGTCGACAGCTTCCTCAAGGCGATGGAGAGCCTCGACTACTACGACCCCTATCTCGACGCGCAGGTCTCGTATTCGGCCGACGACCACCAGGGCGCCGATTCGATCGTGCTCTCGGTGGTCGAGAAGGGCGGCTGGAAGGAGATCGCGCGCTTCAAGTGACGCGCCGGCCGGGGAGCGTTTGCGGAACCGAATATTTGTGGCCAATATGGCTACATGAAGGAAATCGCCGCCCGGGATGCCAAGAACCGCTTCGGCCAGCTGCTGGATGCCGCGCAGAGCGCGCCCGTGCGGGTGACCCGGAACGGCCGCGCCGTGGGCGTGATGATGTCGGTGCAGCAATACGAACGGCTGCGCGGCGCGGCCTGGGAGCGTCTGACGGCGACCATGGACGCGCTGGGCGAGGAAGCCTCCGCGAAGGGCCTGACGCAGGCCGGGCTCGAAGCGCTTCTGGCGGATGAAGGCCGAGCGTGTCGTCCTCGACACCAACCTCCTGATCGGCACCGCGCCGCGGCGGGAAATCCTAGTTCCTGAGCGGCTTGCCGGTCTCCAGCATGTGCTCGATGCGGGCGATGGTGGCGGGCATGCGGATCAGGGCGAGGATTGCCTGGCGCTCCAGCTCCGAGAGCCGTTCTTCCGGGATTTCCCGCGTCGCGTCGGTGTCGCCGCCGGTCAGCACCGTCCCCAGATGGTCCACCACCACGAGGTCGTGGGCCGTCGCCCTGCCGGTCCTGGCGAGCCCCTTGACCGCCATCTTGAGCGCGATGCGCCCGGTCTTGCCCGGCAGCCTGATCGTCGCGGGTTCGGGCGCGGCGTAGTCCTCGGCCAGCGCCAGCGCCCTGGCCTTGGCATCGGCCAGCAGGCGGTCGCGGTTGGCGCTGATGCCGTCGCCGTCGCGCAGGAAGCCGAGCTTCCGGGCCTCCTTCGCCGAGCGCGACACCTTGGCGAGGCCGATGGTCTCGAACGCCTTGGATATCGCCACCATCGGGCCGCCGAACCCGGGACCCTTCGCGGCGAGCCCGCGCAGCATCATCTCCTTGCAGCCGCCCCAGCCCGGGACGATCCCGACGCCCGCCTCGACCAGCCCGATATAGCATTCCGCGTGGGCCTGCACGGAATCGCAGTGCAGCAGGACTTCGCAGCCGCCCCCGAGCGCCATGCCGGACGGCGCGCCGACCACCGGGAAGGGCGCGAACTTGAGCGCGTTGAAGGCGTCCTGGCCCCCCTTCAGCGTCTCCTCGATCATCGGCCAGGCGCCGACATTGAGGGCGAACAGGGCAAGGCCGAGATTCATCCCGACCGAGAAGTTGGTGCCCTCGTTGTGGATCACCAGGGCCTTCATGCCGCGGCCCACGATCTCCACCGATTCCCCGATCAGCGCCATGATGTCGGGGTCGAGCGCGTTCATCTTGGAATGGAACTCGAGGCAGGCGACGCCGTCCCCGAGATCCCAAAGACTCGCCGAGCCATTGCCTGCGAGACGCGGCCCGGCGAGCTTGACGTCGGACAGCAGGAGAACGCCCGGCGGCCGCGCGACAGGGGTGTACTTGCCCGCGCCGGCGAGATGTTCGCGGCCGCCGTCGCCGGTGCGGTAGAAACCGCCCGCGTCGGCGGCGGCCCGCAGCAGCGGCGGCACCGCGCGGCCTTCGCCTTCGAGCCGGCCGGCGAACCAGGCGGCGCCCGCCTCGTCGATCAGCTCGAACGGCCCGCGCTTCCAGTTGTAGCCGAGGCGCATCGCGCGATCGACCGCCTCGACATCGTCGGCGATTTCCGGCACCAGCCCGGCGGCGTAGGCGAGCGTGCCCGACATCACCCGCCAGGCGTATTCGCCCGTCCGGTCGGGGAACTCGAAGAGCGCGCGGAGCGAGCGGCCGGCCTGTTCGATGCTCTCCAGCCGGGGGCGGAGTGCCGGCCCGTACTCGCCGGACCGGAGGTCGATGACCTGCTTTTCCCGCGTCCCGGAGTCCGGGTCGAGCCGGTAGAAGCCGCCCTTGCCCTTGCGGCCGGTATAGCCCCCGGCGATCATCGAACGCACGATTTCGGGTTCGCCGTAGACCGTGCGGAGCGGGTCGTCGGCGGGCAGCGCGTCCCTCAGGCTGCGCCCGACCAGCGGCATCAGGTCGAGCCCCACCAGGTCGATCAGCCCGAACACGCCCGTCTTGGGGATCCCCATCGGGCGGCCCATCAGGGCGTCCGCCTCCTCGACCGTCACCGCGCCGTCGAGCGCCGCGCCGATGGCCGCGATGAGCCAGTACGTGCCGATGCGGTTGGCGATGAAGCCCGGCGTGTCGTTGCACGCGACCACGCTCTTGCCGAGCTTGCGGTCGGCGAAGTCCGCGACCGCCGCCGCCGCGTCGCCGCGCGTCGCCGGCCCGGCGACCACCTCCAGCAACCGCATGTAGCGCGGCGGGTTGAAGAAGTGGGTGATCAGGAAGTCGCGTGCGAACGCCTCCGGCATCCCGTCCGCCAGCACGCGCCACGGGATGGTCGAGGTGTTGGAGGAGACGATCGCGCCCGTCCTCCGCACCGAATCGATCCGGCGATAGACTTCCTGCTTGACCGCGACCTTCTCGGTCACCGCCTCGACGATCCAGTCTGCGTCGGCCAGCAGGTCCAAATGGTCGTCGATATTGCCGGTGGCGATCCGCTGCGCGTCCGACCTCTCCATGAACGGCGCCGGGTCGTCCTTCAGCATCCTGGCGACCGCGCCCTCGGCGAGCGCGTTCCGGTTGCCGCCGCCCTCCGGCACGATGTCGAGAAGCACCGCCTCGTGGCCGCTATTGGCGATATGGGCGGCGATGGCGCCGCCCATCAGCCCCGCCCCGACGACGGCGGTCTTCCCGATCGGCATCAGGCGGCCTCGAGCACGGTGGAGATGCCCTGGCCGCCGCCGATGCACTGGGTGACCAGGGCGTAGCGCTTGTCCTCGCGGCGCAGCAGCTGCGCCGCCTTGCCGGTGATGCGCGCGCCCGTGGCGCCGAGCGGGTGGCCGATGGCGATCGCCCCGCCGTCCAGGTTCATCCGCTCGAGGTCGATCGACAGCTCGCGCACGCAGGCGAGGGCCTGCGCCGCGAAGGCCTCGTTGAGCTCGACCAGGTCGATATCGGCCATTTTCAGTCCGGCCCGGGCGAGCGCCTTCTCCGACGAGACGACCGGCCCGTACCCCATGATCTCGGGCGCGCATCCGGCGACGGCGATCGACCTGATCCGGGCGAGCACGGCGAGATCGTTGCGCGTCGCGAACTCCTCGGTGCAGACCAGCACCGCGGCCGCGCCGTCGGTCAGCGGGGACGAGGTGCCGGCGGTGACCGTTCCCTCGGCGTCGAAGGCGGGTTCGAGGCCGGCGAGCACTTCGGCCGTCGTGCCCGGCCGGATGCAGCCGTCGCGATCGACCGGGCCGTCGGCGGTCTCGACCGCGAGCACCTCGCCGGCGAACTTGCCGTCCTCCCACGCCGCCGTGGCGCGGGCGTGGCTCGCCACGGCCAGGTCCTCCTGCTCCTCGCGGGTGATCTGGTACTTGCGGGCGAGGTTCTCGGCGGTGTCGCCCATCGCCATGTAGGCGCCCTCGTTGCGCTCGTAGAGGTCGGGGTTGGGGGCCGGGTTGAAGCCACCCATGGGCACCCGGCTCATCGACTCGACGCCGGCGCAAATGAACGCCTCGCCGGCCTCCATGCGGATCGCGCCGGCGGCGATGTGGATCGCCTGCATCGACGAGCCGCAGAAGCGGTTCACCGTGGCGCCCGCGACCGAGATCGGCAGATCCGCGACCAGACCCACGATGCGCCCGAGGTTGAAGCCCTGCTCGCCCTCGGGGAACGCGCAGCCGACGATCAGGTCCTCGATCTCCGCGGCATCGACGCCGGTCTCGGCGATCAGGCCGCGCACCATTTCGGCCGCCAGGTCGTCCGGCCGTTTCTCGACCAGCGCGCCCTTGTGGGCGAAGTGAAAGGGCGAACGGACATAGCCGGCGATGACGGGCTGGTTCATGGCGGGGACTCCTCGCGCTGTGTTGGCCGTCGGCCGCGCGCCGAGGCGGGGACCGGAAATATGGAAACGCTCTATTGTAGCGTCAAGCCGTGGGACCATATCGACTACGCCGCTATGCTCGCCCCGGAGCAGCCCCGGGACCGGGAGGGACGACCATGCAGACCTATCGCGCGCCGCTGCGGGAGATGCGCTTCGTGCTCCACGAGCTGCTGGATGCGAGCGCTCTCTCCGCGCTCCCCGGCTACGAGGAGGCGACGCCCGACGTCATCGACGCGATGATCGAGGAGGGCGCCAGGCTGTGCGAGAACGTGCTGCTGCCGCTCAACCGGCCCGCCGACGAGGAGGGGTGCCACTACGAGAACGGCGCGGTGCGCACGCCCGAGGGCTTCAAGGAAGCCTATCGGCGCTTCGTCGAGGCCGGCTGGACCGGGGTCACCGTGGCGCCCGGCTATGGCGGCCAGGGCCTGCCGGAGCTGGTCAGCGTCGCGTTCGACGAGATGGTGTGCTCGACCAACCTCGCCTTCGGCGTCTACCCGCTGCTCTCGCGCGGGGCGGCGGCGCTGATCGAGGCGCACGCCGCGGACCCCCTCAAGGACGCCTACCTGCCCCGGCTCGCGGACGGCAGCTGGTCGGGCACCATGTGCCTGACCGAAGCCCATTGCGGCACCGATCTCGGCCAGATCCGCACCAGGGCGGTTCCCGCCGGCGACGGCGCCTACGCGATTTCCGGCACCAAGATCTTCATCTCCGCGGGCGAGCACGACCTCACCGAGAACATCGTCCATCTGGTGCTCGCCAGGCTCCCCGACGCGCCCTCCGGGGTGCGCGGGATCAGCCTGTTCCTGGTGCCCAAGCGCAGGCTCGACGCGGACGGCGGCGCCGGCCCGGCGAACGGCGTCCGCTGCGGTTCGATCGAGCACAAGATGGGCATCCACGGCTCGGCCACCTGCGTGATGCATTTCGAGGAGGCGGAGGGCTATCTGGTCGGCGCCCCGCATCAGGGGCTGCGCTGCATGTTCACCATGATGAACGGCGCCCGCCTCGGGGTCGGGCTCCAGGGCCTCGGCCTCGGCGAGACCGCCTATCAGAGCGCCGCCTCCTATGCCCGGGAGCGCCGCCAGGGACGCGCCCTCAAGGGCGCCGCCGAGCCCGAGGCGGCGGCCGACCCGATCATCGTCCACCCCGATGTGCGGCGCATGCTGCTGACCGCCCGCGCGCTCAACGAGGGCGCCCGGGCGCTCGCCTACTGGATCGCGCTGCAGCTCGACATCTCGCGCAACCACGCCGATGCGACGGTGCGCGAGGAGGCCGACGAGCTGGTCCAGCTGATGACGCCGATCATCAAGGCCTTCTTTACCGATTACGGCTTCGAGGCCGCCAACCTCGCCGTGCAGGTCCATGGCGGGCACGGCTATATCCGCGAGCTCGGCATGGAGCAGCTGGTGCGCGATGCGCGGATCGGCCAGATCTACGAGGGGGCGAACGGCATCCAGGCGCTCGACCTGGTCGGCCGCAAGCTGCCCCGGCGGGCCGGGCGTTTCCTGCGGCATTTCTTCCACCCCGCGCTCGCCTTCATCGAGGAGAACCGCGACGACCCGGCGCTCGCCGATATCGTCCGCCCGGTGGAACGGGCGCTGGGCCAGCTCCAGGCCGCGACGCTGACAATCGCCCAGCGCGGGTTGGGCGATCCCGAGGAAGCCGGCGCCGCGGCGTCGGACTATCTCAGGATGTTCGGCCTGGTGGCCGTGGGCTTCATGTGGTGCCGGATGGCGAAGCTCGCCTGCGAGAAGCGGGGCGGGGATGCGTTCTACGAGTCCAAGGTGAAGACCGCCCGCTTCTACGTGAAGAAGATCCTGCCCGACACCGCCGGCTTGTACCTCAAGATCATGGCTGGCAAGTCGACCGTCATGGCGCACGGCGCCGAGGAGTTCTGACCGGAACCGGTTCTCAGGCCGCGGCGCAGCGGATCGGCAGCGATTCCAGGCCGCGCAGCACGATGGTCCTGCGGAAACGCGGGCGGTAGGTGGCGAGCCCGATCTCGGCGAACCGCTCGAGCAGCATCTCCAGCGCGATCCGCCCCTCGAGCCGCGCCAGCGGCGCGCCGAGGCAGTGGTGGATACCCCGGCCGAAGGACAGATGGGGTCCCTGGTCGCGGCCGACATCGAGGCGGTCGGGGTCGTCGAACGCGTCCGGGTCCCGGTTGGCCGCGCCGATCAGGAGCACGACGTTGTCGCGTTTGCGCACCGGAAACCCGTTCACCTCGCAATCTTCGAGCACGCGCCGGAAATCCGTCTGCACCGGCGAATCGAAGCGCAGCAATTCCTCCACCGCCGAGGGGATGAGAGCCGGATCGTCCCTCAGCCGCCGGAGCTGATCGGGGCTGCGCAGCAGGGCCAGGACCCCGTTGCCGATGAGATTGGTGGTGGTCTCGTTGCCGGCGATCAGCAGGAGACGCAGCATGTTGAGCGTCTCGCGCTCGCTCAGCCGTTCGCCTTCGTCCTCCGCCTGCACCAGGGCGCTCAAGATGTCGTCGCGCGGGTCCGCCCGGCGCGCTTCGATGATCTTGCGGAAATAGGCATCGAACGCCCTCGATGCCGCGGCGCCGGCCTCGCGTTCGCGCCGTCCGATGGACGGCTCCAGCAGGCGCGCGCGCTGGGCCGACCAGGTCTTGAACTGCTCCCTGTCTTGCGGCGGCACGCCGAGCATCTCGGCGATCACGATCACCGGCAGAGGCTGGGCCACCGCCGGCATCAGGTCGAACCCGCCGGGATCGCCGATGTCGTCCAGCAGCCCGCCCATGATGCCGCGGATCTGCGGCTCCAGCGCGTTGACCGCCCGCGGGGTGAAGGCCTTGTTCACCAGCGCCCGCAGCCGGGTGTGGTCCGGCGGGTCGAGGAACAGCATGGTGAACTCGTCGGGCGGCGGCAGCATGGCCATCTGCCGCGGCGACAGCGTGCCCCGGCGCGGGTCGTTGCCGAAATGCCGGTGGTCGCGCATGATCGTGTCCACGTCGCCGTGGCGGGTGAACATCCAGGCATTGAGCAGCCGGCTGCGATGGACCTGTCCGCGGGCGCGCAGCGCCGCATAGAACGGGTAGGGGTCCTGGGCCATCCCGGCGGATAGCGGGTTATAGGCCACCCCGTCGCGCAAGCGCTCGCGCAGCAGCACGGCGCCGACGACCGCGGACCGCATCGCCTCGCCCAGTGACGCCATCTTCGCCCCCCTGCTCCCTCTCCCGAAGGCGGTTCGCGGAAACCCCCGACCCGCTCGAAGATACCCCATTGCCCGCCCGCCCGCGCGGCGTCCCCGGCAACGAAAACGGGCGCCGAAAATTCCGGCGCCCATTCCCGCGAGGATGGCAAATCTACCCCAAAGCGTGTCCCGTGTCAAGCATTATTTTGCCTGATGGGAATAGGTCAGCAATGTTGACCATTGTTTCACGTGAAACATTGTCCCGAAACGGTACTATTTTCGGGTCCGTCAGCCGCGCGAATCCTCCAGCATCATCGCCGCGCCCTTCTCGGCGATCATGATGGTTGGGCTGTTGGTGTTGCCCGAGGTGATCGCCGGCATGACCGAGGCGTCGATCACCCGCAGATTCTCCATGCCGTGCAGCTTCAGCCGGTCGCCGACAACCGCCTCTGCATCCGGCCCCATCCGGCAGGTGCCGACGGGGTGGAAGATGGTCGTGCCGATATCGCCCGCCGCCGCGGCCAGATCGTCGTCGGTCTCCCGCTCCGGCCCGGGCAGGACCTCTTCCGGCGTGTAGGGCTGGAGCGACGGCGCGGCGGCGATCCTCCGGGTCAGCCGGATCGCCTCGACCGCGACCCGCCGGTCGCCCGGGGTCGAGAGGTAGTTGGGCGCGATCGCCGGCGCCTCCCTCGGGTCGGGCGATTTCAGGCATACCGATCCGCGGCTCTCCGGTCGGAGATTGCACACCGAGGCGGTGAAGGCCGGGAAGCGGTGCAGCGGCTCGCCGAACCGGTCGAGCGAGAGCGGCTGGACATGGTATTGCAGGTTCGCGGTCTCGCGCGACGCATCGGACCTGGCGAACACCCCGAGCTGGCTCGGCGCCATGGTGAGCGGGCCGCGCCGGAACAGCGCGTATTGCAGCCCCATCCGGGCCTTCCCCCACAGGCTGTTGGCGAGCTGGTTGAGGGTGACCACGTTGGCGACCCGGTAGATCAGCCGGAGCTGCAGATGGTCCTGCAGATTGGCGCCGACGCCCGGCAGCTCGCGGCGCACCGCCACGCCGTTCGCGCGCAACAGATCGCCCGGCCCGACGCCCGAGACCTGGAGCAGATGCGGCGATCCGATCGAGCCCGCCGCGAGCACCAGCTCGCCCGCCACCTCGACCCGGCTCTCCTTCCCCCGGAGCCGGAATTCGAGCCCGCCGGCCCGGTTTCCGTCGAACAGGATGCGGCTCGCCTGGGCGTGCACCAGGACGGTGAGGTTGGGACGGTTCCGCGCCGGCTTGAGGAAGGCGTCGACCGCGCTCCAGCGCGTGCCCCGGCGCTGGTTGACCGTGAACTTGCCGGTGCCCTCGTTGTCGCCGTCGTTGAAGTCCGGCGTCGGGCGGATGCCGATGTCGTTGCAGGCGCGCTCGAAGGCATCGAGGATCTCCCAGCCGAGCCGCTGCCGCTCGACCCGCCACTCGCCGCCGGTGCCGTGAGACGCATCCGCCGGGCCGAAATGATGCTCCGACCTGCGGAACCAGGGCAGCACGTCGTCCCAGCCCCAGCCGCGATTGCCCATCTGCGCCCAGAGGTCGTAATCGCGCGCCTGGCCGCGCATGTAGATCATGCCGTTGATCGACGAGCAGCCGCCCAGCACCCGGCCGCGCGCGTAGTTGAGCGCGCGCCCGTTCAGCCCGGCCTCCGGCTCGGTCTGGAAGCACCAGTCGGTGCGCGGGTTGTTCTGGGTGTAGAGATAGCCGACCGGCACCCTGATCCAGAAATAGTTGTCCTTGCCGCCGGCCTCGAGCAGCAGCACCCGGTTGCGCCGGTCCTCCGACAGCCGGTTGGCCAGCACGCAGCCCGCCGGGCCGGCGCCGACGATCACGTAATCGAAGCTTCCGAGGCTGGCGGGTTCGGTCATTCGATGGCTCCTGGCTACCCGGCTATTTTTTCGTCATGGTCGTCGAAGGACAACAGTGGCGAGGAGCGAACATGCCGACGGTGGCGGTCATCGGCGCGAGCCGGGGGATCGGGCTCGGCCTGGTCGAGCTTTACGCAGGCGAGGGGTGGCGGGTGCACGCGACCACGCGCAGCCCGGCGAGCCCCGGGGCGCTCGGCGAGGTCGCGGGCGATTTGCGTCTCCACGGCCTCGACGTGACCGATCGCGCGCAACAGCTTGCGTTTCGCGACGCGCTCGGGGAGGAGGGCATCGACGTGCTGATCCACAACGCGGGCGTCTATGGCGACGGGATGAGCGCTGCCGCGGTCAACCGGGTCAACGCCGAGGCCCCGATCGAGATGGCCGAGCTGCTGATGGAGGCGGTGCTCGGGAGCGGGCAGCGCAAGATCGCGCTGATCACCAGCATGATGGGCGCGCGCCGGGGCTCGCGCCGCAGCCTCGGCAAGTACGGCGAGTCCAAGGCGGCGCTCAACGACCGGTTCCGCGAACGCGCGGGACGCTGGCGAGAACGGGGCTGTCTCGCCGTGGTGATCCATCCCGGCTGGGTCCGCACCGACATGGGCGGCCGCCATGCCTCGATCTCGGTGGCCGAGAGCGCGCGCGGCATCCACGCGGTGATGGCCGGGCTCGACGAGTCCCGGCACGGCCGGTTCTGGACCTGGGACGGGCGCGAGCACCCGTGGTAGGGGCCTATCCGGGATAGACGAGCCGGATCTGCTGCCGCGTCCCCTCGGGGCTGACGCCGCGCGACCACTGTACCGAATAGGGGGTCGGCGGGCGGAAATCCGGGATGCTCAGCCAGAGGCGCCACAGCACGCGCTTGCGCTCGGGCTCCGGCCAGTCCTCGAATTCGGTCCTGGTGTGGATGGCCGTGTAGTTGTTGAGGATCTGGATGTCGCCCCGCCTGAACTCCATGTCGGCGTGATGTTCTTCGGCCAGCTCCGAGACGAAGTCGATGGCCTCGCGCTGCGCCGGCGTCATGTCCGGCGCTTCCGGCAAGGCGTGGCCCTTCATGATGTGCTGCGGCCCGAAGGCGGTCGAAAGCCTGCCGTCGTGGAAGTTGAACACCGGGCTCTCGAAATAGGGCGCTTCGCCCGCGTTCATCTCTCCATGCTTGGTCCAGCAGAACGGCCGGGTGAGCGTATCGAGCAGGTCCGGGCGCCGGCGCAGCACCTCGTTGTGGAGCCTGACCGTGCTCGCGATCTTCGAGAGCCCGCCCGATTTCGCGGTGTGGATGCAGAGCAGCGCCACCGCGTCCGTCTGGTCGCAGTGATAGTCCATCGTCGCCGCGGTCTGGTAGCCGCGGTGCCGGGGATGGCCGTATTCCCGCCCGGCATCCAGCACATGGCCGATCATGTCGCCTTCCGGGTTGTTGGACCGCGGAACGCCCATATGGAGGCCCATCGCCCAGTACACCGTGGCGACCTCGATCGGCGACAGATCGTCCATCGGCAGGCCGCGATAGAGCGCGATGCCCGGCCCGTCGCGCAGGGAGTCCAGCATCGCGTCGACCCGCCCGGCGAACGGGCCGAGGTCGAAATCGGAGCGCGCGGTGGCGAGCAGCCGGTCGGGGTCGCCGTCCAGCCGGGCGGCTCCGGCGCGCGCCATGTCGACCAGATGGGCGGTTTCCGCCGCCGTCGCCGCGAAGCGCCAATCGGTCCTCGCCTCGAGCTCGGCCCCGGTCCAGCCCGCCGGGTCGACCGCCTCCCGGCCGATTCCGGCGGCGGGACGGTCCGTGGCGTCGAGCATAGCGGTCATCGGTGCTGCCTCCCGGCGCGCGCTACCCGGCCCTGGCGGGCCGGGGGGACTGTCCCGCGCCGGCCGCCCGGTGGATCTTCTCGATATAGTGTTCGGCGAGGCTGACGGCGTCGCCCGCATCCTCGAAGATCCCGTTGAGCATCGCGTCGTAGTTGGGCTGGTGGAAGAACACCAGGGAAATCCGGTCGCGCCGGGGGCTCCCCTGGGGCGGGTTGGCGACCCGGTGCAGGGTCGAGGCCCAGCGCCCACCCGTCCAGCGCGCCATCGCATCGCCGAGATTGCAGACGAAGGCGTCCGCGGGCGGGCGCATGTCGGTCCAGCCGCCCTGCGGCAGCTTCACCTGGAGGCTTCCCGGCACGTCGTCGCCGCGCAGGATGGTGAGCGTGCCGTAATCGGTGTGGGCGCCCGCGCGCAGCTGCCGCTCCGCCGGGGACTCGGTCTGCGCCGGGTAGCGGATCAGCCGCATCACGCTGGCCGGCCGGTCGATCTTGTCGGCGAAGAACGCCTCGTCCAGCCCGAGCGCCAGCGCCATGGCCCCCATCAGCCGGTCGCCGAGCCCGGACAGGGTGCGGAAATACGTGTCCACCGTCTCGCGAAAGCCTTCCGGCCGGGCGGGGTAGCGGTTGTCGGCAAAGAAATACGCCGCCACCTCGCCCCGGTAATAGGGATCGTCGGGCACGTCGGGCGGGCCCATCGCATAGGCCTCCTGGAGGTCGGGCGGCGTCTCCACGCCCAGCGTGTAGGCGAGCGAGCGGTCGGCGTAGGGGTAGTAGCCGCGCCCGACCCGGCTCTCGGGCCTGAGTATCTTGCGCTTCTCGGAGACCGGCAGGGCGAAGAAATCGACCGCCGCCTGGCGGGTGCGGGCGATCAGCCCGGCGGGGACCCCGTGCCCGGTGATGCAGAAGAAGCCGGACTCCTCGCACGCCGCGGCGATCTCGTCCGCCACCCTCCGCCTGTCTTCGGCCCCGCCTCGCAAATAGGGGCCGATATCGATCGCCGGAACCGACATCCGCGCTTCCTCCCCCTGTTTTGATAGAGGATTTCGCTCCCCGGCGCCAGCTTGCCACCCCGCCCGGCCGGCCGTAGGTTTCGCCTTTCCCCAGGAGGCAAGCGCGATGCCGCTGGACGCAGCGCCCGAGATCGTCCCCTCGACCTGCCCGCACGATTGCCCGAGCGCCTGCGCGCTGGACGTCGAGCGGCTGGACGCGCGCACCATCGGCCGCGTCCACGGCGCGAAGTCCAACCCCTATACCGCGGGCGTGGTGTGCGCCAAGGTCGCCCGCTATGCCGAGCGGGTGCACCACCCGGCCCGGCTGACCCGGCCGCTCAGGCGCGTCGGCGCCAGGGGCGAGGGGATCGCCGCGTTCGCGCCGATCGGCTGGGACGAGGCGCTGGACGAGGTCGCGGACCGGCTGAAGGCGGTGGCGGCCGATTGGGGCGGCGAGGCGGTCTGGCCCTATTTCTATGCCGGCACGATGGGGCTGGTGCAGCGCGACGGCATCGACCGGCTGCGCCATGTCATGCGCTATGCCCGCCAGCACTCCACCTTCTGCGTCGCCCTCGCCGATGCCGGCTGGCGCGCCGGGGCGGGCGTCAAGTACGGCACCGATTCGCGCGAGATCCAGGATGCCGACCTCATCGTGGTGTGGGGCGGCAACCCGGTGAACACCCAGGTCAACGTGATGACCCATGTCGCGCGGGCGCGCAGGGCACGCGGCGCGAAGCTGGTCGTGGTCGATCCCTACCGCACCGGGACGGCGGAACAGGCGGACATGCATCTGGCGCTCCGCCCGGGCACCGACGGGGCGCTGGCCTGCGCGGTGATGCATATCCTGTTCCGCGACGGCTGGGCCGACCGGGCGTATATGGAGCAATACGCCGATTGCCCGGCCGCGCTGGAGGAGCATCTGCGGAACCGCGGTCCCGAATGGGCCGCCCGCATCACCGGCCTCGGGGTCGACGAGATCGAGGCCTTCGCCGCGCTCTACGGGCGCACCGACCGCGCCTATATGCGGGTCGGCTACGGTTTCACCCGTTCGCGCAACGGCGCGGCCAACATGCACGCGGTGACCTCGATCCCGACCGTCGCCGGCAAGTGGCGCCACCGGGGGGGCGGGGCGCTCTATTCCAACGCGGAGCTGTTCCCGGTCGACTTCACCCTGATCCGCGGCCTCGACGCGATGGACAGATCCACCCGGATACTCGACCAGGCGCGCATCGGCCCGGTCCTGACCGGCGATCCCCGCGACGGGACCGACCGGCTGCCGGTGAAGGCGATGTTCATCCAGAACACCAACCCGATGATGGTGGCGCCGGAAACCCGCAAGGTGCGCGAGGGCTTCCTGCGCGAGGACCTGTTCGTCTGCGTCCACGAACAGTTCATGACCGAGACCGCCGCGATGGCCGATATCGTGCTGCCGGCGACGACCTTCCTGGAGCATGACGACATCTATGCCGCCGGCGGCCACACCTATCTCCAGCTCGCCCGCCGCGCGATCGAGCCCCTGGGGGGATGCCGGTCCAATCACGCGGTGCTGTGCGGCCTTGCCGAGCGCCTCGGCGCGGACCATCCCGGCTTCCGCATGACGGAGTGGGAGATCATCGACCGGACGCTGAAAGCCTCCGGGCTGGGCGATGCCGAGACGGCGGCCGACGGGCGCTGGATCGACTGTTCCAAATCCTCCGAAGAGATGCGTTTCCTCGACGGCTTCGGGCACCCCGACGGCAGGTTCCGCTTCCGGCCCGACTGGTCGGCGGTCGGCCGCGACGCCGACCGGATGCCCGAGCTGCCGGACCACTTGGCGATCGTCGACGAGGCCGACGGGGAGCACCCGTTCCGGCTGGTGACCGCGCCCTCGCGCAACTACCTCAACTCGAGCTTCACCGAGACGCCGACCTCGCGGGAGCGCGAGAGCCGGCCGACGATCAAGCTGCATCCGCAAGACCTAGCGGCCACCGGCGTCGGCGACGGGGACCGCGTGCGGGTGGGCAACCGGCGCGCCTCCATCGTCCTCCATGCCGAGGCGTTCGACGGCCTGCAGCCCGGCGTCGCGGTCATCGAGAGCATCTGGCCCAACGCGGCGTTCGAGGAGGGGCTCGGGGTCAACGCGCTGGTGAGCGCCGATCCCGGCCCGCCCTATGGCGGCGCGGTCTATCACGACACCGCCGTCTGGGTGCGGCCGGCCTAGGGTCGCGCCGCGCGCCGGTTGCCAGCCCGGGTCCCGCAGGGCAACCTGCCCGCCGCGCAACGCCCGCCCAGCGAAGAGGACCGCCATGCAGCTCGACGACAGGGTCGCCCTGGTGACCGGCGCGGCCTCCGGCTTCGGCGAAGCCATCGCCCGGCGCTATGCCGCCGAAGGCGCGAGCGTGGTCGTCGCGGATCTGAACGACCAGACGGGCCGCAAGGTCGCCGAGGAGATCGGCGGCGCCTACGTCCATGCCGACGTGTCCGACCGGGACGACGTCAGGGCCATGATCGGGACCGCGGTCGAGCGCTACGGCCGGCTCGACACGATGGTCAACAATGCCGGCGTCACCCATGTGAACCGTCCGATGCTGGAGGTCGGCGAAGAGGAGTTCGACCGCATCTTCGCGGTCAACGTGAAGGCGATCTACCTGGCGGCGATGGAGACGGTGCCGCTGATGCGCGAACAGGGCGGGGGCTGCATCATCAACACCGCGTCGACCGCCGGGCTGCGCCCGAGGCCCGGTCTGACCTGGTACAACGCGTCCAAGGGCGCGGTGATCACCCTGACCAAGTCGATGGCCGCCGAGCTCGGCCCCGACAACATCCGGGTCAACGCGCTGTGCCCGGTCGCGGGCGACACCCCGCTGCTGCCGTCCTTCCTCGGCGCCAACAGCCGCGAGGCGTTCGAGGCGACCGTGCCGCTCGGCCGGCTGTCCACCTCCGAAGACGTCGCCAAGGCCGCGCTGTGGCTGGCGAGCGACGAGGCGAGCTTCATCACCGGGGTCGCGCTCGAGGTGGACGGCGGCCGCTGCGTGTAGGGCGACCGATGGCCGATCTCTCCATCGCCGGCAGGGTCGCGATCGTCGCCGGGGCGGGGGGCGCATCGTCAACGTGACCGCCGGCCTGGACACCACGATCCGGCCCTCCTGGACGCCCTGCGGCCCGCCGAAGGCCGCGCTCGAAGCGTCTTCCGCCAGCTGGGCCGGCGATCCGGAGGGGACGGGGGTGGCCGTCAACGTCCCGATCCCGGACGGGCACGCGGACACGCCCCTGGTTCCGCTCGCCTCGCGGCCCGACCGCTCGTTTCCGGTCCGGCCGGAGAGGATGGCCGCGCCGATCCTCTGGCTGCTGTCGAACGCGTCCGACGGGGTCAACGGCCGCCGCTTCGTCGCCAATGACCGGGACCCGGATCTTCCCGTGGCGGAAGCGGCGGAGCAGGCCTCGGCGCCGGTCGCCTGAAAGGGTTTCGGACGACAGGCGGCGACCCGGCCGGTCCCCGGGACGGGCCGAGCCGGTCGCGCGACACCCGAGCCCGAATTTCCTTGCCCGCCCGGGAGCAAGATTGACGCGCTCGCGGTCGCATGGTCTCGTTTCCATGCGGGTCACCGCCGGTCGAGCGGTGAGGCGAGGAAACCTGCCCCGCCGGCGCCAGGGCCGCGGGGCGATGCCCGGGAGGGACCCCATGGACCGGCTCAACGCAATCATCGGTGCGATCAACGCGTTCGCATGGGGGCCGCCCATGCTGGGCATCCTCGGCGTGACCGGGGTACTCCTCACCCTCGGCCTGGTGTTCATGCCGTGGCGCAAGGTGGGCTACGGCTTCCAGCTTCTGTTCGACAAGGACGGAGCCACCGGCGAGGGCGAGGTCAAGCCCTTCAACGCGCTGATGACGGCGCTGTCGGCGACGGTGGGGACCGGCAACATCGCCGGCGTCGCGACAGCGATCGCGCTCGGCGGGCCTGGCGCCATCTTCTACATGTGGCTGATCGCCCTGTTCGGCATGGCCACCAAATACGCCGAGGCGGTCTGCGCGGTGACCTATCGCGAGCGGGACGCGACCGGCAAGTTCGTCGGCGGGCCGATGTACTACCTGCGCAACGGCGTCGGCGAGTTCGCGCCCGAGCTCGGCAAGTGGCTGGGGCTTGCCTTCGCGGTATTCGGCGCCGTGGCCGCGTTCGGCATCGGCAACGCGGTCCAGGTCAATTCGATGGCGGCCGCGCTGGACAACAGCTTCGGCGTACCGGAATGGGCGACCGGGGTGATCGTGGCGGCGCTGGTCGGCGTCGTGGTGATCGGCGGCATCCGGCGCATCGGCGAGGTCGCGGGCAAGCTGGTGCCGGCGATGATCGTGCTCTATCTCGGCGCCGCGCTGCTGATCCTCGCGATCAACGTCACGGCGATCCCGGAAGCCATCGGGCTGATCTTCACCCACGCCTTCACCCCGGCCGCGGCGACCGGCGGCTTCGCCGGCGCGGCGGTGGCGGCCGCGGTCCGCTTCGGCATCGCGCGCGGCGTGTTCTCCAACGAATCCGGGCTGGGCTCGGCCGCCATCGCGCATGCGGCGGCGCAGACCAACAGCCCGGTGCGGCAGGGCATCATCGCCATGCTGGGGACCTTTATCGACACCCTCGTGGTGTGCACGATGACGGCGCTGGTGATCCTGACCTCGGGCGCCTGGACGATGACCGGCGCGGACGGCGCCGGGCTGACCGGGGCGGTGCTGACCTCGACCGGGTTCGAGACTTCGATGGCCGGCGGCCACTACATCGTCACGATCGCGCTGGCGATCTTCGCCTTCACCACCATTCTCGGCTGGTCCTATTACGGCGAGCGGTGCTGGCAGTATTTGTTCAAGGAGAAGAGCCTGGTCGTCTATCGCGGATTGTGGGTGCTGGCGGCGCTTGCCTTCGCCAACGTGAAGGTGGACCTGGTGTGGAACCTGGCGGACACCCTCAACGGGCTGATGGCGGTGCCCAACCTGATCGGTTTGCTGCTGCTGGCTCCGATGGTCTTCAAGGTCACCCGCCAGTACTTCGAAGATCTCGGAAAACCGCTAGGATAGCCTCCCGCGCCGCCGGCGCGGCAAGCCGACGGAGGAGCCGATGATCGAGACCAGGGGCGTCGTGCATTTCACCATCCCGGTCAGCGACCCGGAACGCAGCGAGAAGTTCTACGCCGACGTGCTCGGGCTGGAGACCGTGCAGGTGGTGCCGCCGATCGGCATGGTGTTCATGAAGTCCGGCGACGACCACGTGATCCTGACCCGGAGCAAGACCCCGGTCGACCCCAACCCCGGGAACGAGTTCCTGATCCACCACGCCTTCCGGGTCGATGTCGAGGCCTATGACGACGCCAAGCGGCATCTCGCCGAGCACGGGGTGGAGATCATCTTCGAGGAGGAACGCCACGAGGGCGTGTTCCACGGCCGGCAGTGCTATTTCCACGACCCGGACCGCAACGTGCTGGAGATCATCGGGCTCGAGAAGATCGGCGAGGGGTACGGCGATGCGGCGCGGCGGCCGGGCTTCTCGCCGTTCTCCGCGGGCGAGGGCGGTTAGCCGGAAAGTCGCGGGCGGACCGTGAGCGGCAAGCTGCAGGACCGGGTCGCCATCGTCGTCGGCGCGGGGTCGGTCGGGCCGGGCTGGGGCAACGGCAAGGCGGCGGCGGTGCTGTTCGCGCGCGAAGGGGCGCGGGTGCTGGCCGTCGACATCGACGCCGGCGCGGCGGGCGAAACCGCGGCGATCGTCGCCCGGGAGGGCGGCACGGCCGAGACCTTCACCGCCGATGTCAGCCGGGCCGACGAGGTCCGGGCGATGGTCGATGCCTGCCTCGACCGGTTCGGCCGGATCGACGTGCTGCACAACAATGTCGGGATCGTCCAGCCCCGGCCCACCGCCGAGGTGGACGAGGCCGAGTGGGACCGCGTCTGCGCGGTCAACCTGAAGGGCATGTTCCTGACCTGCCGCGCCGTCCTGCCGGCGATGGAACGCAACGAATTCCGCAGCGACCCGGACGGGCGCCGGATCGGCCGCGGCGCCATCGTCAACGTCTCCTCGGTCTCCGGCATCCGCTGGACCGGCGTGCCCTACATCACCTATTCGGTGACCAAGGGCGCGGTGCTGCCGCTCACAAGGTCGATCGCGCTGGAATACGCCGCGCGCGGCATCCGCGCCAACGCCATCCTGCCCGGGCTGATGAACACGCCGATGATCGTCGAGCCGCTGAAGGACGCCTATGGCGGCGGCGATGTCGGCCGCATGATCGAGGCGCGCGACGCCCAGTGCCCGACCGGATATATGGGCGACGGCTGGGACGTCGCCCGCGCCGCGCTCTTCCTCGCCAGCGACGACGCCCGCTACGTCACCGGCGCCGAGCTGGTGGTCGACGGCGGGATCAGCGCCAAGCTGGTGTGAACCGGCCCGCGCGGGCCGCGCATCTCAGTCCGCCGGCAGCGCCTCGCCGGCGACGGCCAAAGGCGGAACCGGGGCGCCGCGCAGGTTCTTCTTCAGGTGCTTTTCGCTGTAGCCGTTAAACAGGTGGCCCAGCAGCCCGCGATCCAGGTCCGAGGTGCCGAACAGCCAGTCGGCGATCGGAAAGGTCAGGTTCATGTTGACCTCCATCATCAGGCGCGTGTTGTGGTGCGCGAAATGATGGCGCCTCAGCGTGTTCACGAAGGGGCAGTTGCGGACGAAGGCGTTCTCGTCGACATGGCAGCAGTAGTGCATGAACTCGTAGATCAGGTACATGCCGACCGTGGTCGTGATCAGGAGCCAGCCGACATTGGCCGAGATGGCGAGGCCGAGAATCGCCGCGGGCGGGGCCGACATGACGACGAAGGTGACCAGTGCGAAGGGCGGAAACACCGTGACCCGCCAGTCGTCCGGGTCGCGGAAGCGCATCTCGGAATCGGAGAAGAACTGGTGGTGGTTGAGCGTGTGGCGCGCATAGACGGCCCTGAGCCCGGGCTGGTTGAAGGGCCGGTGCATGACGAAACGGTGGACCGCCCATTCGAAGACGTTGCAGCCGAGGAAGAACACCGGCACGGAGAGCCATTCCCACCACAGCACGTCGTGCAGGTGGCTCAGGAAATAGAGCAGCGCCGCGCCGCCCATCAGGTAGATCACCGCGACATGGAAATATCCGTTGTACCAGCCGGCAATGCGCGAGCGGTACTCGCGGCGGAAGTCGACCTGGCGCTGGCTCATCATCTCGTGATCCTCCTTCTTCGCGCGCCCCGGGGCTACTCCGCGGCGTGCGCCTCCTCTTCCTGCTGAAGGGCGAATATCGACGTGTAGCCGCCCGACCAGTCGGGCGGCATCAGGCACGGACGCGGGTCGTGATGGGCCCAGCGCACCGGATTTCCGCGCAGGATCCGCCGGTCGTATCTGGAACGCAGCGGATTGGCGGTATAGGCGAACGCATCCGCCGCCGCATAGACGTTGAGCAATAGCGGGCGGCCCACCGGCGAGTGGTTCGGCCGCGAGCCGTGAACGGTACGGCAGTTGTGGATGGTGATCGATCCCGCCGGTCCCTCGAGCTCGCGGACCCGGGACATGTCGATCGCCGCCGCGTCGTCGTCGGACAGGCAGCCCACCCACTCGCCCTTGTCGTCGTACTGATCGCGGAGTGGTTCCTCGTGGCTACCCGAGACGACCAGGAGGGGGCCCTGTTCGGGGCCGCAATCGTACAGATAGGTGCCCACCGTCAACGGGCTGTAATTGGTATGCGGCCAGAAGCCGATGTCCTGGTGCCATTTGACCTCCTCGCCGCCGTCCGCCGATTTGAAGTTCAGCTTGGAATGGTGGAACTTCACGTTGGGTCCGACGAGGTCGGCGACGATGTCGGGCAGGATCGAACGGGAGGCGTAGTCCCAATAGGCCGGGTGATGGTCGTTGGGGCTGGACAGCCGGCGCAAGCGCGGTTTCTCCCCGCTATGGCCCTCTTCCAGATCCCACACGGCATCCGAACGGGTCACCCGGCGGCTCTCTTCGACCATCTCGTCGGTGGCCGCGCGCAGCCTGGCGAGCCAGTCCTCGGATATCGCCTTCTCGACCAGCAGATAGCCGGTCTCGAAATAGGATTCGCGCTGGGCGTCGCTCAGGATCTTTGGCGGCGTCGCGCGGATCTGGTCTGGTGTCATGGCGGGTCCCGGCTCGCATGCACGACCCCGACGCCGCTGCGCCGGCATCGTGCCCTGCCTCCTGTCTGATATATCAGTAAAACATCAACTCGCGGCAAAGGTCAAGCCGCCTCGAAGCCTAGCGGAAGCCGAGAAGCTGCGCCGGCAGCCAGAGCACCATTTGCGGAAAATAGCCGACGATCGCAAGACAGACCAGCTGCAGGAAGATGAAGGGAACCACGCCCGCGAACATGTGCCGCAGCGTGATCTCCGGCGGGCTGATGCCGCGCAGGTAGAAGATCGCGGGCGCCATCGGCGGCGTCAGGTAGCTGGTCTGGATGACGACCAGGAACATCACGCAGAACCAGACCGGATCGAACCCCATCGACTGGACGATCGGCATGAAGACCGGGATGAAGATCAGCAGCACCGAGATCCAGTCGAGCACGAACCCGGCGGCGAAGCAGATGAACAGGAACACGGCCAGCGTCACCCACCGCGTGAGCGCGGCCTGCTCGATGAGGTCCTGGGCAAGCGCGATACCGCCGGCGGCGACGAACACGCCGGCGAACATGTTGCCGCCGAGCAGGATGAGGAAGATCATGCAGGTGACCTTGAGGGTCTTGAGCACCGCCTCGTTCAGCACCCGGAGGCTGAACTGGCGGTAGAGGATCGCCAGGATCATCGAGCCCAGCGCGCCCAGCCCGGCCGCCTCGGTGGGCGCGGCGAGGCCGAACATGATCGAGCCCAGCACCGCGGTGATCATGGCGACCGGCGGCGCGAGGGCGATCAGGGTGATGCGGATCCTTTCGATCAGCGGCGGCTCGTCGTCCGAGGGCGGGAGTCTCGGCCCGGCCTCGGGGTTGACTGTGCAGCGAACCATGATATAGGCGATGTAGAGCCCGGCCATCAGCAGGCCGGGGAACACCATGCCGACGAACAGGTCGCCGACCGAGACGTCGGCCACCGGGCCCAGCACCACCACGACGACCGAGGGCGGAATGATCGTGCCCAGCGACCCGCCGGCGCAGATGGTGCCCGAGATCAGCCCCTTGTCGTAGGCGTATTTCATCATCACCGGGATCGCCAGCAGGCCGACCACGGTCTCGGTCGCGCCGATGACCCCCGAGGAGGCGGCGAAGATCACGCACATCACCACCGTGCCCACGGCGAGCCCGCCCGGCAGCCTCCGGGTCCACAGATGCACCGCCTCGAAGAGCTGTTCCGCGATCCCGGAACGCTCCAGCATCGCCCCCATGAAGATGAACAGCGGCACCGCCGCCAGCACGAAGTTCGACGCGACGGCGTCGATCTTCTGGGCGAACTGGAAGATGACCGCGGCGTCGAAGGTCAGGTACCCGAAGACGAGCGCGATGCCCATCATCGAAAAGGCGACGTGAAACCCGAGGAACAGCGCCAGCAGCAGCGCCGGAAACATCACCAGGGCGAGGTATTCACCCATACGGCGCCCGCCGCTCCGCAGTCCGTCCGGTGAGCGTGCGGACGCATCTGACGAGCTCGGCCACGCCCTGCAAGGCGAGCAGGAAATAGCCCAGGAAGAAGACCAGGCGGAACGGCCAGATCACCGGGTTCCAGGCGGACTGCCCCGAATGGTGGTTGTTGACATAGGCCTCGACCCAGTAGTCCCAGAGGCCCCAGCTCACCCAGCAGACCACCGGCAGGAACAGGAACAGATAGCCGGCCGTGTCGACGATCGCCTTGGCCTTGTCGGGGAAGCGGCTGTACAGCACGTCGATGCGGATATGGCCGCCTTCCCGGAGCGTGTAGGCGGCGCCGATCAGGGCGTGGGTCCCCATCGCCATGTAGCCCAGCTCGAACGCCCAGATCGTCGGCGCGTTCAGCGCGTAGCGGGAGAACACCTCGAAACAGGTCGCGAGGATCAGGGGAAAGACGATCCAGGCGATGATGACGCCGGAAACGCCGCTCAACCGGTCGATGAAACGGAGGAACGCCGTCACCATGGCGGCGCTCGCCCGCCGGAACGCGGCGTCTTCACGGTCGGCGGACCGGCGAGGAAGGCGCGGCCGGCACCGCGGCCTTCCTCGACCGTTGGGGCGAGAAGCCTACTCGGAGATCACGTTGCGGTAATGCGTCGCCTGCCGCCACAGCTTCTCGAAGGCCAGTTGGCTCTTCAGCACCTTGTCGAACCAGGGGTTATCCTTGGCCTGCTCCTTCGCCCAGTCAATCGCCAGCTTCTTCGCCTGGCGCTGGACTTCGGCGTCGAGCACGATGATCTCGTTGCCCTGCTTCTTGTAGAAGTCGAGCGCCTTGGCGTCTTCGTGGCCGATCCGCGTCCAGCTCTCGAAAGTGACCGTCTTGGCGGCCAGCGCCACGAGCTGCTTGTCGCGGTCGGAGAGCTTGTCCCAGGCCTTCTGGTTGATCACCAGCTCGAACGGCGCGGTCGGCTGGTGGATGCCGGGGATGATCACGTATTTGGCGATCTTGTGGAAACCCGACGAGATGTTCTCGTAGAGCGTGCCCCATTCGGTGGCGTCGATCGCGCCGCGCTCCAGCGAGGTGTAGACCTCGCCGCCCGGCATGGTGACCGGCGCCGCGCCGAGACCCTTGGAGATGGCAAGCCAGGCGCCCGCCGTGCGGAACTTGAGCCCCTTGAGGTCGGCCAGGGTCTTGACCGGCTTGCGCGAGTGCAGGAAGGCTTCGGCGGTGCGGGTGAAGCACGGGAAGGAGACCAGACCGAAGCGCTCCTGGCTGAACTGCTGCCACATCTCGAGCCCGCCGCCCTCGTAGATCCAGTGCAGCATGCGCTCCGAATCCATGGCTCCGGCATAGCCGCCGAAGAGCACGGTGGTCTTGTCCTTGCCCCAGTCATAGCCCATCCAGGTGTGACCGGCCTCGGCCACGCCCTTGGCGACGGCGCTGCGCACCTCCAGCCCCTTGGACAATTGTCCCGACGGGAAGACCCGCACCGTGACGCGGCCTTCGGTCAGGAAGTCGATCTTCTTGGCGACCGCCTCGGCGCCGATCTTCATCAGCGGCCCGCCGCCCCAGCTCGCGGCCATTTTCCACTTGTCGGCGGCGAAACCCGGCTGCGCCGTGGCCACGACCAGCCCGCAAACCGCCGCCGCGGCCAACCAGCCATGCGCTCGAATCCGTCTCATGATGCGTTCCTCCCGTCTTGGGTCCGGTGCTTGTTCAACAGATCGTCCTCCCGAGTGCGTCGAGAGCCCGGTCGATGTCGTCGCCGGTCAATTCCCAGTCATTCTCCAAATTGGCAACGACCGCCCGCATGAAATCCTGGCAAAGGTCCAGAGCCTTCGCGTCGTCATCGAGGTGGTCGGCGAGCACGGCCAGCGCGAGCTGGGCCGGCCCCGCGCCCTCATAGGTCCATTCGAATCCCGTCGTGGTGAACCGCTTCAGCCCGTAGCGGCCGTCCAGCGGCTTGCCGTCGACCGACACCACGATGCCGTCGATGGTCCGGGATCCCGAATAGACTCTCATCGCCCGCCGACTGATATATCTGTGGTATGCTAACCGCGGCGGCAAGGCTTGTAAAGCCGGCCGCGGCCGGGGGACCTCACCTCGCCGCCGCGCGCTCCGGCGATACGGTGTCCAGGGTGGCGCGGGTGAACTCTTCCACGTAGTCGATCAGGCGGTCCGAGGCCCGACCCGCTTCGTCCGCATCGCCTTCCGCGATCCGGCGCGCGAGCTCGGCATGCAGCCTGGCGCAGAGCGGCAGATCCGCCGCCTCCCTGTAATGCATGTACCAGAAGCGCCTGGACAGCCCGTGGGTCTGGCTCATGGCGCGCCTGGCGTACTCGTTGTGGGAGGCCTCGACCTCGAGCTGGTTGAGCGCCCGGTCGTGGCGCATGAACGCGATGTCGTCGTTGTCGCGCGAGGCCTTCTCCATGCCGTCGGCGATGTGCAGGAATTGCTGCCTTTCCCGCTCGGTCCGGCGCAGCGCGCCGGTGCGCGCGATCAGCCGTTCCAGCTCCCGGCGGACTTCGAGCAGCAGGAGCTGGCTGCGCGGGTTGATCTCGGAGACCAGGATTCCCTTGCGCGGAAGGATGATCACCAGCCCCTCGCGCGCGAGCCGTTGCAGCGCCTCGCGGATCGGCGTGCGGCCGAACCCGAAATCGGCGGCCAGAGCGCTCTCCGACAGGACGGCGCCCGGGCTCAGCCGCAAGGTGACGATCGACTCCTCCAGCCGGCGATAGGCCTGGTCGGTCAGGGTCTCGGTCGTGTGCTTCATGCCGTCAACGCCGGACCGCGACCGACGACATCGCGGGTGGGCTAGATCTGGCGGCGTTTCTCGACCATCGACGCGAAGGCCTCGTACTCGCTGTCTTCGACGCCGTAGCTGTGGTCGTCATCCGGAAAGGCGCCTTCTCTCACTTCGCTCGCGTACCGGGAGATTCCATTCACCGCGACCTCGGTCAGATTGGCGTATCGCTTGGTGAATTTCGGCTTGAAGTCGGTAAACACGCCGAGCAGATCATAGCACAGCAATATCTGGCCGTCGGTCCCGGCCCCGGCGCCGATCCCGATGGTGGGGATTTCCAGCTGTTCGGAGATTAGCCTGGCAATCCTGGCCGGCACCGCCTCGAACTCCAGCATGAAGCAGCCCGCATCCTCGATCGCCAGCGCGTCTTCGAGAATTTTCATCGCGGCATCCGCCGTCCGGCCCTGTATCCGGAAGCCTCCGAAGACGGCCACCGTATGGGGCGTCAGGCCGATATGGGACGCGGTCGGGATGCCGGAATCCACCAGCGCCCGCAGGACATGCGCCTGGCTCTTGCCGCCCTGGGGCTTGACCGCATCGGCCCCGGCGTCCTGCATGAAGCGGGTCGCGTTGGCGAGCGCCCGGTCGATCGTGTTGTAGCTCTGATAGGGCATGCAGCCGAGCACGAAGGTGTTCGGGGCGCCGCGGCGCACCGCCTGGCCGTGCATGATCATCATGTCCATCGTCGCGGGTATGGTGTTGGGATGCCCGTGGGCGATCATCGCCAGGCTGTCGCCGAGCACGGCGACGTCGACACCGCCCATCTCCGCCCATTGCGCCGAGGTGTAGTCCGGCACCGACATGTAGACCATCTTTTCGCCGGTCGCCTTGGACCTCCGGATCTCCGTGATGGTCCGCTTCTTGCGCGTGGTTTCGCCGGCCTCGGCCATGACGGCGCTTCCCATTGATCTATCTGTGATATATTAAGCGGGCATTCTGGGGGAGCGCCGTGGACCCGTCAACGTCGCGGGCGGGTAGGAGGGCCGGGCGATGCCGAACAACATTCGCGCGATACTCACCGTAATCGTCGTGTTGATCGCCTGCGCGGCCTTCTGGTTCGAACACGAGGCCGGCGAGCAGCTCCTGAAGTGGCTCGCCGCCGGGCTCGGCGTCTTCATGGTGTTCGCGGTCTGGCTGTTCCCGGAGACCGCGGCGAAATCCGACGACCCCGATTGAGGGTCACCGCGGGCTGGCGAAATCGTCGATGCCGAGCTCGGCCCTGAGCCCGGCCGTCGCCGCCTCCTTGGCCGCTTCGAGCGGGATACCGGTGGCGTCGGCGACCCGGTCGAGCGCCGAATAGTTGGCGACCACGGCCGCCGCATCGACCAGCGCGGCGTCGCCGAGGGACCCGCGCAGGCGTTCCCGGACCCCGGCCAGCCGAGCCTCGTCCTCGCCCAGCACCGCCTCCGCGAAACCGGCCAGCAGGCGGCCATGCGGCACGCCCCCGTCGCCCGCCACGCCGCCGGCGATCGCCTTCAAATCCACCTCGGTTCCGCTCGCGGTCGCGCTCGCACGGAGCATCTCGGCGTGGGTGGTGGTTCAGTAGAAGCACATGTTGATGGCCGAGACCCGGCCGGCGATGAGCTCCATCTGGGCGCGGTCGATCGCCCGGTACCGGCCCGCGACGTCGGGTATCAGGCGTCCCGGCAGGTATTGCGCGTCGACCATGTCGAACAGGCCGGCCGCCTCGCGCGGCACCAGGCTGAGCGCGCGCCGGATGAAGGTCGGGTCGGGCGAGACATAGACGCCGTCGAGGCAGGCCTCCTCGGCGGTCCGGTCTTCCGGCGCCAGCATGGCAACCCATGCGGTTCCCGACCTCGCGCCCGCCGGCCGCGCCCGCGACGGCTCGCCCGGTTGCGGCGCGGGGAGGGGGTGCGGCGCCACCCCGATGGCGCGGCAGAAGACATCGACCGCGATCGTCGTCGCCGCGACGCCCACCGTCTCGACGAATTCCGTCTCCGTCATGCCGCTCGCCATCGCGCGGTCGAACCAGGCGCGGGTCAGACGGCCGGGGTCGGCGGCGATCCGGTGGACGATTTCGACGGCATTGCCCGGCAGATCGGTCGCCGGCCGGTGCGATCCGGATACCCCGTATGGCGACAGCGCGGCCCTGCATTCCGCGCAATGGCGGCAATCGCGCGCCGCCCGGGTCTCGGCCGCGATGGCGAGCCGGCGCTCCGCGTCCAGCCAGGTGCCCGGCGCGGCGAGGCGTTGCCAGGCGCGCCGGTGGGCGGCGGCCAGATCGGCGCGCACCGCGATCCCCGCCTGTTCGTATGAGAGCAGATCGATGCCGGCGACTCCCGCTCGGTTCGCCCCCGACATTCTGCACCCGGCGCGAATCGGGGCAATAACGGCGCCGCCGAGATTGACCGCGAGCATTGCCGGCCACAGTATCGCCGCCATGACCGTGGAAATCGTGCCGCTGTCGCCGACCATGGGAGCCGGGATCCGCCGCGTGGATCTTGCGCGCCCGCTCGACGCGGCGGTCTGTTCGGCCCTGCGCGCGGTCTGGCGCGACCACGTGGTGCTGGTGTTTCGCGGCCAGTCGCTCGACGATGACGCGCTCAGGCGGAGCGCCGGCTGGTTGGGCGACGCGGCGGGGATCTCCATGCCGGTCGACCGGCGCGGGGACGACGACCTCTCGATCGCGCTGATCTCCAATATCCGGGACGAGACCGGCACCCCGATCGGGGCGCTCGGCGACGGCGACATGTGGTTCCACCACGACAACAGCTATACCGAGGCCCCGGACAAGGCGACCTGGCTCTATGCCGTCGAGTTGCCCAGCGCGGGCGGAAACACGCTGTTCGGCAATTGCTACCGCGCTTACGAGGCCCTCCCCGAGCGGCTGCGGCGGTCGCTGTCCGGCCGGAAGGTTCTTCAGGTCTATGACTACACGCTCAAGAAACGGCCGGACATCGGGGACCTCGACGGCCTCCCCCATTTCTGGCAGCCGGCGGTGATCGTCCACCCCCTGACGCGAAAGAGGGCGCTCTATGTCGACCGCCTGATGACCGCGGCGATAAGCGGCTACGACCGCGCGGACAGCGAGGCGCTGATCGAGGAGGTCTGCCGGTACGTCGAACGGGTGGATTACGAACATGTCTGGCAGCGGGGCGACTACGTGATCTGGGACAACCGCTGCTCGGTGCACGCCCGCACCCGTTTCCCCGCCGACGAACGGCGCCTGCTCAAGCGCGGCAAGGTCGCGGGCGAGCCTCTGCTCGCGGATGCCGGGTCTCCGGCGGTCGCCTACTGATCGGCGCGGATCGCCGGCAGCACCTCTTCGCCGAACAGCTCGACCGTCCCGGCCGGGTCCGAGGCGACGCTGACGGTGAACATGACGCGCTCCAGCCCGGCGTCCCTCGCGGCGCGGAGCTGCGCGAGGCACTGCTCCGGCGTGCCGTGGATGGCGAAGCGCCCGGCGAGGTAATCGAACAGCCCGAGCTCGTCGACCAGCTCCGCGTCGGCATCGCCCGGCCGCGTGCTGTAGCGCCGGCGCAGCTCCCGCACCGTCTCGTGGTATGGCCCCGGCACGCCGCGCTCGTCGAGGTCGTCCGAGGCCAGGATGTAGCCGCCCGCCATGAAGGCGAGGATCGCGCCCGCCCGGCGCCTCGCGGCCGCGCCGTCGCGATTGCAGTCGAGGCTCGCGATCTGCCAGATCTCGACATCTGCCGCGGCGCGCCCGGCGGCCCGCGCCCCCTCGGCGACGAGGGCTTCCGAGTAGGCCAGGTTCTCGCGCGCGATGCCGAAATTGACGAACGCGCCATCGGCGATCCCGCCCGCGAGCTCGAGCGTCCTCGGGCCGGACCCGGCGAGGAAGACGCGTGGGCCGGTCTCCGCCCAGGGGAGATGAGCCTCGGCCCCGCCGAGCGCAGCCCGCTCGCCTGAGGTCAGCGCCTTGACGAACCGGATCCCGTCGCCCAGCTCCCGCAGCCCCGAGCTCGGGAGGCCCAGGTTCCGCGTGCCGCTGTGCCCCGCGCCGAGCCCGAGCACCGTCCTCTTCGGGGCGAGCAGATCGAGCGACGAGATCGCCGCGGCGGAGACCGAGGGGTGGCGCGAGGACAGGTTGGTGACGCAGAGCGCGACCCGCGCCCGGCTCGTCTCGCGGGCGACCACGGCGGCCGCGACCCAGGGGTCCATCGCGTTGCCCGGGGTATCGGCGATGCCGATCATGTCGTAGCCCCAGCGATCCGCCGCCCGCGCCAGGCGCTCGATCAGCGCCGGCGTGTAGGGCCAGAAGAAGAACCCGATCTCCATCGCCATCTCCGTCACACCACCCGGAAACGCAGGGCTTCCCCGGCAACCAGGCGCCGGCAGTTGTCGAGCGCGACCTCCAGGCTGCGCTCGATGGTGTCCATGGTGAGCCAGGCGACATGCGGGGCCAAGACCGCATTGTCGAGTCCGAGCAGCGGATTGTCGGGCGCCACCGGCTCGCGGGCAAAGACGTCGAGCCCGGCCGCCGCGAGACGGCCGCTCGCGAGCGCCGCCGCCAGCGCCGCCTCGTCGACCAGGCTGCCCCGCGCCGTGTTGACCAGCACCGCGCCCGGCTTCATGCGGGCGAGCGCGGCGGCGTCGATCATGCCGACGGTCTCCGGGGTCTCCGGGACATGGAGCGAGACGATGTCGGACTCTGCGAGCAGCGCCGGCAGCGCCCGCCATTCCGCGAGGCCGTCGGCCTCCGTCCTGGGCGCCCGCGCGGTGTAGAGCATCCGCGCGCCGAGTGCCTTGAGCACCGGGGCCAGCGCCTGCGGCACGGCGCCGAAGCCGACCAGCCCGACGATCCGCCCGCCGATTTCCCCCAGACGATCCTGCATTGCGCTGTCCAGCTTCCAGCCCGCGCCCTCGCGCGTCGCGCGATCCAGCGCGGACAGCCGGCGGAGCGCCGCCAGCATCAAGGCGAGCGTCATCTCCGCGACCGCTCTCGTATTGGTCCCCGGCATGTTGCACACCGGGATCCCGCGACCGCGCGCGGCATCGAGGTCGATGGTGTTGACCCCGACACCGATCTTCTGGATCAGCCGCAGCCGGGGCGCGGCCGCGATGTCGCCGGCGGAGACCGGGCGCAGCACATGCCAGAGCACGTCGGCGTCCGTCATCAGATGCCGGAAACGCGCGTCGTCCGCCGCCGGGCAGACCGCGATATCGAGCCCGTCGCCCGACACCTCCGCCAGCCGGCGGGCGAGGGCCGGGCCCGCGTCGTGGTGGAAGACCACCCGCATGGTCATCCCCAGGGGAATTGCGAGCGCGGCGGCAGCCGTCCGCCCGTCGCCAGGGTTTCGGCGATCCTGAGCCCTTCGTTCCACTTCGCGGTGCGCTCGCCATGGGCGATCGAGCCGACCTTGAGCTGTCCCACCCCCCAGCCGAGGGCGAGATGGACCACGGTCACGTCCTCGGTCTCGCCCGAGCGCGCCGAGACCACGGCGCCCCAGCCGGCCGCCCGCGCGGCTCCCAGCGCCGCCCGACAGCCGCTCAGCGTACCCGCCTGGTTGGGCTTGAGCAGGACCGCGTTGCAGGCGCCGGTCTCCGCCGCCCGGCGCACGCGGTCCGCGTTGCTGACCAGGGCGTCGTCGCCGACCACCTGGATTCCGGTGCCGAAGGCGCTCGTGAAGGCGGCGAGGCCCGCCATGTCGTCCTCGGCCAGCGGGTCCTCGATCGAGACGATGGGGAAGCGGTCGATCCACTCGCCGAGCAGCGCGCACATGCCGTCCGAGTCGAGCTCCCGCCCGTCCCGGGCAAGGCGGTAGCGGCCGTCCGCGCCGAACTCGGAGGCCGCGATATCGAGGGAGATCCCGACCTGCTCGCCCGGCACCAGCCCGGCGCGCTCGATCGCCCGGACCAGGGTTTCGAGCGCGTGTTCGTTGCTGTCGAAGGCAGGCCACAACCCGCCCTCGTCGGCGGTGCCGGCCAGCCGGCCCCGCCCGGCCATGATCTCGCCCGCCGCGCGATAGATCTCGGCCGTCCAGTCGAGCGCCTGGGCGTAGTCCGACGCGCCGGTCGCGATCACCATGAAGTCCTGCACGTCGACCCGCCCGGCGGCATGCGCGCCGCCGCCGAAGACCTGGATCTCGGGGAGCGGCATCACGGGCTCCGCATCGCCCGCGAGATGACGCCACAGCGGCACCCCCTTGGCGGCGGCGGCGGCGTGGGCGGCAGCCATCGACGCGGCGACCATCGCGTTGCCGCCGAGCCGCGATGCGTCCGCCGTGCCGTCGAGCGCCGCCAAACGGTCGTCGACCGCCTCCTGGTCGCAGGCGTCGAGACCGGCGAGGGCGGCGGCGATCTCGCCATCCGCCGCGGCGATGGCCCGGGTCACGTCGAGCCCGCCGAACGCCTCGCCGCCGTCGCGCAAATCCACCGCCTCGGCACTTCCCCGCGAGGCCCCGGCGGGCGCGATCGCCCGCCCGCGCGCGCCGCCTGCGAGCGAGATTTCCACCTCCACCGTAGGCCGGGCGCGCGAGTCCCAGACCCGGCGGCCCTTCAGCGAGCGGATCGCCGTCGCCTTCAAACCCCGAGCTCCGCCGCCCAGGCGGCGCGCACCGTTTGAAGCCGTTCGACAGGGGATTGGAGCAGGGCGCGGGCGACGCGGCGCACCCGGTCCTTGTCGGCCTCGTCGGTCACGTATTCCACCGGCGACTTGCCGTCGATCCGGGCGAGGAACAGCCCCGCCAGCAAGGGCGCCGCGCGGGCTTCGAGACCGTCCCGGGGTTCCCAGTCGACGCCGTCCAGATAGGTCCGGGCGAGAACGTCGAAGCAGCCCAGGAAGCCGGGCGCCGCTGCCGGCGTCCACAGGCATTTGAGCAGCAGGTGGTTGAGGCAGAAGGCGAGATCGAAGGCGGGGTCGCCGTACCACGCACATTCGGCATCGAGGAACACCGGTCCGGCCTTCCCGACCAGGATGTTCTTGGGGCTCACGTCGCCATGCACCAGGGCGAGGCGGGTCGCCGCGGTCCTTTCGACGATTCGGGTGAGCCTTTGGGCGAGGTCCGGATGGGCGCGGGCGGCGGTCTCCAGATAGGGCTCGAGGCGGATCGCGTGGAAGATTTCGTCGGAGGCGAAGCGCCGGGCGACGTCGTCCCGCCCGGCGGTGCCGGCGTGGATGGCCGCGAGGGCGGCGGCGACGCGGCGCGCATCCTCCGGCTCGGCCCCGCCCCGGCGCAGCGTCTCCTTCCACAGCGGGAAATCGCCGGGCTCCAGATACGCCATCGCGATCAGCCCGGCTTGCCTGTCGTGGCCCAGCAGCCGCGGCACCGCCTGCGGCGCGATCCGCCCGGCGGTCTCGATCCATGCCGCTTCGAAGGCGTTGCGCTCGACCGGCGCGCGCCAGTCCGAGGCGACCTTGAGCCGGGCGAGCGCGCGCTTGACGCAGACGCTGCGCCCGCCGATGTCGATCTTCCAGATGTCGGAGGACACCCCGCCCGCGAGCGCGGTTGAGTGCAATTGCGCCCCGCAAGGGACCAGGCCGAGCCGGCCGAGCGCCGTCAGGACCTCCCCGGGCAGGGTCCCGCCTTCGCCCGTCATGCCGGCGTCATCCCGCAAGAGGGCCGATGCCGGGGACCGGCGGCAGGCCGGACAGGAGGGAGGTACCCATTTGCCCCTTCGAGCCGTTGGCGAGGCGTGCGGCACCGATCACAGCCGGTCCGTCGACACCGGTCAAGCCGCGCGTTGGACTGCCGCCCCCATCGTCATTTCGACGGACCCCGGACTTGATCCGGGGCGGAGCCGTGCGCAGCACGGCGGAGTGGAGAAACCTCATCCCAAAGGGGCTGGGAGGTTTCTCCACTTCGCGACTCCGGCGCTCCGGTTGAAATGACGGGAGAGCTGGGCTGGGAGGTTTCTCCCCTCTCGTCATTTCGACCGGAGCCGTGCGCAGCACGGCGGCCCCCTCTCGTCATTTCGACCGGAGCCGTGCGTAGCACGGCGGAGTGGAGAAACCTCGTCCCCATTGGCAGGAAGGTTTCTCCACTTCGCGCCTGCGGCGTTCCGGTCGAAATGACGAGGGGGGATGGGCAGGGAGGTTTCTCCCCTTCGACAAGCTCAGGGCAGGCCACTGCGCGCCTGCGGCGCTCCGGTCGAAATGACGAGGCGGGCGGCGACCTTTCGGGCCGTCACCGTTCGATATGACGAGGAAGGGGCCGGAGCCTCGGGCGGGCGAGACCGGTTGGACCGCCGTGCGGGCGCGCTCTAGCATTCCCGGAAGCCGGTCCCGGGGGCTTCCAACCATGCCGCAGAACGCCGAGACCCAGGTCGCGATCGTGGGCGCCGGTCCGGTCGGGCTCGCGCTCGCCATCGAGCTCGGGCTGCGCGGGATCGCCTGCGTGGTGGTCGAGCGGCGCGAGGGCGACCCGCGCGTGCCCCGGATGAGCAGCGTCAGCGGCCGCAACATGGAGTTCTGCCGGCGCTGGGGGATCGCCGAGGAGGTGAGGAACGCGGCATGGTCGCCCGCGCATCCGATGGATTTCGTCTATGTCGAGACCATGATCGGGCGCGAGCTCGCCCGGCTCAGGATTCCGTCCTACGACGAGAGCGCCGGCCGGCTCGACTACACGCCGGAAGGCCCGGCGACCTGCCCGCAGATCTATTTCGATCCCATCCTTGCCGAAACAGCGCGATCGCTGGACCGCGTGACGCTCAGCAACGGCACCAGGCTGGAGAGCTTCGAGAAGCAGGCGAACGGCGTTCGCGCCCAACTCCTCGACACGGGCTCCGGCCGCCGCTCGGCGATCTCCGCCGAATACCTCGTCGGCTGCGACGGGGCGGGCGGAACCGTCCGGCGCCGGCTCGCCATCCCGCTCGACGGCCCGGGGACGATCGCCAGCAGCGTCAACGTGTTCTTCCGCTCGCGCGAATTCGCCGCGATGCACGACAAGGGCTGGGCGCGGTTCTTCCGCTTCTTCGACGGCGACGGGTGCTGGGGCGAGGCGATCGCGATCGACGGCAGGGAGCTCTGGCGGCTTTCGGTCTTCCACGACCCGGACCCCGACCTCGCCGGCCACTCCTATCTTCGGAAGCTGGCCGGGCGCGATTTCGATTACGAGATCCTCGACGTCTCGCCCTGGGAACGGCGCGACTGCCTGGCCCGGTCCTATCGCCGCGGGCGGGTGCTGATCGCCGGCGACGCGGCGCACCAGACCTCGCCGACCGGCGGGGCGGGCATGCATATCGGGGTGTGCGAGGCGGTCAATCTGGGCTGGAAGCTCGCCGCCCTGCTGGACGGCTGGGGCGGGGTGGGGCTGCTCGACTCCTACGAGGCGGAGTCGCGCCCGGTCGCCGCCCGATTCGTCGCGCTGTCGACGCAGACCTTCGATGCCATCGCCGCGCTGCCCGGCGCCGAGGCGTTCGGCCGGGCCTTCGAGGCCGATCCCGGCATCCTGCGCCAGCTCTCCCTCGCCGACCGGGACCGGACGCAGTTCCGCTACGAGGACTCGCCGATCTGCGTGCCCGACGGGACGCCACCCGAGCCCCCGGACCAGGCCCGCCCCGGCGGCCGGGCGCCCCATTGCTGGCTCGGCGACGGGCGTTCGACGATCGACCTGTTCGGCCGGGGATTCGTGCTGCTGCGCTTCGGCCGCCCGCCCGCCGATGCTTCGCCCCTCGCCGCCGCCGCGGTCGCGGCGCGGGTTCCGCTGGACGTCGTCGATATCGACCATGCCGAGGCCGGGGCGCTCTACGGCCGGCGGCTGGTCCTCGTCCGCCCCGACGGCCATGTCGCCTGGCGCGGCAACGGGACGCCCGTCGAGATCGCCGCGCTGGTCGACCGGGTCCGCGGCGCCGGGTGAGCCCGCGCCGCCGCCAGCGCACGACTCTTGACGGTCGCGCGCCGGCGGCCCGTACTATCGGGCGATTGCCGTCCCACCAAACGCGACGGCCAGGGGAGAACCAAATGCGGACGCTCATTCGGGGCGGTTGGGTGGTCGGGTATTCCGGTGCCACGCATACGCTGATCCGTGACGGGGTGGTGGTCTACGAGGACGATACGATCGTCCATGTCGGCGCGGATTTCGACGGCCATGTGGACCGCGAGATCGATGCGGCTTCCAGGCTGGTTTCGCCCGGCTTCATCGATACGCACATCCATTCCGGCCACCGCGCCGCCCATCGGCTGATCACCGATGCCGGGCGGCCCGAGTATTTCGGCCAGCCCTTCTTCGAGACCCTGCCGGCGCGGCGCGGACGCCCCCACGGCGGCGATGCAGGCGACTGGGTCAAGCGGGCGGATGAGGACGAGGTGGCCGCCCGGCGCCGTATCGACGCGGCGACGTATACGATCGCCGAGCTGCTGCGCAACGGCACGACGACCTTCATGGATTTCGGCGCGCAGCTGCCGATGCAGGAGGCGCTGCTCGCCGAATCGGAGCGGCTCGGCATCCGCGCCTATCTGGCGCCGTCCTACGCCTCCGCCGACTGGGTGGGCGAGGAGGACGGCCGTCTGGTGCGCGCCTGGGACGAGGAGAAGGGGCGGCGCGGGTTGCAGGCGGCGATCGACTTCATCGGCGAGCACGCCGGCGCGGGCAACGGCCGCATACGCGGGATTCTGATCCCCTTCACCACCGAGTTGATGTCGCTCGAGCTGCTGCGCGAGACCCGCAAGGCGGCGGACTCGCTCGGCGTGCCGGTTTCGATCCACGCGGCGTACAACGTGGTCGAGTTCTTCCAGATCGTGACCGAGCACGGCATGACGCCGATCGAGCTGCTGGACTCGGTCGGGCTCTGCGCATCCGACGTGCTGATCGGGCACGGCAATTTCGTCGCCGAGAATCCGCGCATGAACCACCCCGCCGGGCGCGACCTCGAGCTGATGGCCAAAGGCGGCGCGACGGTGTCGCATTGCCCGATCAACCTCGCCCGGCGGGGCCGCTGTCTCGACAGCTGGGCGACCTACAGGAAGGCGGGCGTCAACGTCGCGCTCGGCAGCGACACCTTTCCGCGCGACATGATCATGAACATGCGCTGCGCTTCGCTGGTCGGCAAAATCATGAGCGGGAGCTTCCTCGAGGCGACGGCGGCCCAAATGTTCGAAGCCGCCACCCTCAACGCCACCCGCGTCCTCGGCCGCGACGATCTCGGCCGGCTCGCGCCGGGCGCCAAGGCCGATATCGCGATCATCGACATCTCCGGCCGGGGCACGCTGCGCTTCGGCCCGGTGCGCGACCCGATCAAGAGCCTGGTCGATGTCGGCGTCGGCGACGACGTCGATACCGTCATTGTCGACGGGATCACGCGTGTCGAGGGCGGCCGGGTCGATGGTGTCGACATGGCGGCAATCCACCGGTTCGGCCAGGAGGATGCCGAGCGGCTGTGGGGCGGATGGCGGAGCTGGGACGTCGCCGAACGGACCGCCGAGGAGGCGAGCCCGTGGTCGTTCCCGCTTGCCGGCTGACCGCGGCGCCGGCGGGTCGCCGGCGTTCGCCCGGACTTGCCGAGCGGGGAATTCGCCGGGCCATCCCGTCATGGCCGCTTCGCCGCCCAATATCCGGCTTGTCAACCTGTTGGCTTGGCGCGATCATGCCGCGCAGAGGCGGGCCGCCCGCGCTGGGTCGGCGAGGCCTCCGCCGCACGACACTGAAGACGAGGTGGGGAGGGGCAGGGAGCGCAGCTTGGCCTAGGCCTTTCCGCGTCCGCCGCTGCGGCACAGACCAGTCGAACGGAAGCCGTTCGGAACCAGGGGAGACATCGACATGCAACTGAAATGGCTCGTGCCCACGGTCGCCGGCCCCGCGCTCGCGATCGCGGGGCTTCTGGCGGCGCCCATGCAGTCGCTCGCCATGGAGCGCACCGTCCATATCGCCGGCTTCGGCGCCAAGTCGGGTGTCGTGCGGTCATTCGGCGTCAACACCGAGGCGGTGATGCTCGCCGCCGCGCAGCAAATCAACGAATCCGGCGGGGTCAAGCTCGGCGACGGCGCCACCGGCAAGATCAAGGTCACGTTCTACGACGACCGTTGCAACGCCGAAGAGGGCATCTCGGTACTGCGCCGCATCGCCACCACCGAGGCGGTGGTCGCGGTCGGGCCGACCTGCTCCAACGTCGCCGAGCCGCTGTTCGGAATCCTGCAGAAGACGGTCGGCGACGACAAGGATACCGGGCTCCAGTTCCCGGTCTTCACCGACACCGCGATCAAGGGCGGGCTCGCCAAGATCTCCGAATGGGCATTCCGCAACGTGCCCAACGAGATGGAGATGTACCGCCAGATGTTCAAGTGGATCAAGGCGGAGAACCCCGACCTCAAGACCGTCTTCGGCGGCGTCGAGGAGGATTTCGCGCATTCCCGCTTCACCTGGTACAAGGTGATGAAGACGCGGTCCGGCGATGCCGGCTATGAGGTGCTCGGCGAGGCCAAGTGGCTGCTGGCCGACACCAACTTCACCACCCAGGTGCGCAAGATGCGCAAGGCCAAGGCCGATGTCGTGGCGATCTCGGCGCACCCGTTCACCACCTGCGGCGTGCTCAAGGAGATGCAGCGCCAGCGCGTCAAGCCGAAGCTCCTGGTCGGGCTGACCAGCTCGTCCAGCCTCGAGACCCTGCAGGGCTGCGCCAAGCAGGCCGAGGGGATCATCATCCCGACCAGCTTCGCGCCGGTGACACCGGCCGCCAAGATGGCCGCCGAGGCCGCCGCCAAGCTGGGCGGCAGCGCCGATTTGCACAGCGCCGCCGCCTGGGAGATCGTCAACGTCCTCAAGGGCGTGATCGAGTCCCAGAAGGTCATGGCCAAGGCCGACACGCGGAAGGCCGACCGGCGCAAGATCCGCGACGGGCTGGCCAACCTGAAGACCACCGGCGGGCTGCTCGGCAAGATCCAGCGGACCGACGAGGGCGAGGCGGTCAAGCCCTATGTCTATGTCCACGCCAAGGCCGGAGAGTGGGCGGTTCTCCACAACCCGATCAAGTAACGCTCGAACCCCCGGCGGGCCGGCGC
>Ga0209754_1000303_pt1 | contig 74158 bp, 66 predicted proteins | sample MesohylBB_FD_187295 | JGI IMG/M metagenome (GOLD analysis project Ga0209754, IMG submission 187295) | Host-associated microbial community of the marine sponge Aplysina aerophoba from Gulf of Piran - sponge mesohyl, lysed by bead beating... | ecosystem: Host-associated > Porifera > Sponge >...
CTGAGTCAAGAAGAACAGGGTAACGTTTCGCTGGCATCACAGACTCCAACTGAAAGGATTTATTACGGTGACACGCAGCATACCCGTTTTTACAATAACTGTCAATAGAAACTTGACTCACTACTAGTCTGCCGCGCGCGTTCTGAAGATGCCACTTCTATCGTGCAAAGCGACTTCCTGAAAGAACTGAAAAAGGAGATGCCACTTGCATTAGATCGGCTTACGCGTATCACTAACATCAGGCCCGTCGACTTAGCACAAGCCGCTATTGGACCGGGGATGGAGATCTATTCCCGCTATAGCAAAGTAACACGAATCAGCGGAGAGATTGTGTCGATACGCGAGGTGCTCACGGAAATTAATAGGGAAATCACTGCTTACCATGAAAAAGAGACTGGCGAACTGGATCCGGAAAGCCAATTCTGTTTAACATGGCTAAAGCAACACGGTTATATGGAAGGGAATTTCGGTGATGCCCAAGTATTAGCAACGGCGAAGGGTGTGGATATTGATAGCATGCACGACAAGGTACTGCTTAAAGATCACAGCAAAGTTCGACTCCTGAAAGCGGAAGAATACGTCGAGCGTGAAAACAGTGAAAACATGACAGCGTGGGAAGGATGTCTACGGATGGTGTGGCATCTATCGGGTGGTGAAAGAAGTGGCGGTATCGCTGGATGTACCACAGTCGTCCGTGAAATGCGCGATTACGAATCCGCAAAACGTCTGGCGCGTGTATTGTATACCTACTATGAATCCCGCGGCGATGCCGAAAGCGAGGCACGCTACAACAACCTCGTAACCCAATGGCAGTATATCTCACAATCCATGCGTGCACCACAACAGATAACAGCCGATATTTAAAAGTAGTAGGCACACGCCGTGTGCCGTCCACTGGTGGAAAGTATCTTATGCCCGACACTGTCACCCCTTATGTCCTCCAGTATCAACTCAAGCGTAACCTCCGTCCCTTCACACGCGAGGATATCCTACAATTACCGACTGGACAGAGCGGCGTATATGTCTTGTGGCGGAAAACCGGTACCGAAGGGCGAAACGAATGCCTCTACGTCGGAGAATCCACAACCTGTGTGCGAAGACGGTTGTTGCAGCACTATTCAAACGCACAGAATGATGGACTCCATTCACAACTCCGAATGTTTAGATCTATTGTCCAATTTTCCGTAGAATTCACAGAGAATGCCCAAGAAACAGTGCTATTGGAAACCGAACTCATCCGCGAATGGAAACCGAAAACCAACCTGAAAATGAACCCTGACAAATCCTAAAAACGCTGATACAAACCGTTAATTATATTTTCACATTCGTTTTTTCACGGAGAGACGACTTATGGTGTTTTGGCAATCCACGTCACGCCTACGTCCGTAAAAACCTCCGTGAAGCCTCCATGAAAGTTAGAGGATCTTCGGAACATTTAGACGAAGATATACAATTATCTGTCCAGCACCGATGTACACCAAATGTTACACCAATGTAACATTTTTAAACAAGCTCTCACATAAATTTTCAGAGTAAACTTCCCAAAGACCTTCCATTAAAACGCGAAGAATCCAGTCAAAACGTAGGTTTACAGCCTTTGCTTGATATATCAATTTTTCAGATTTACTCTGAATACTCTGAAATTATGATAAAATATAGAAATACGTAGGGATGTAATCCTGAAAATCCTGATTCAGATAACCGGTAACTGATTCCTGAATACCTCTGTCCATCTGACAAAAAACTTGACAGTAGAACCGAAATAGGTTATAACATTACCACATTAATATCAGAGCGAGTCCGCGACTTTAAAGAAACTTAATTGTTGCGAGGAAAGTATAAGTAAAAAACGTAGCCTGCAACAACGGCGCAGGCGGATAAACGCAAAAGAACGTGAAAGAACAAATTCACCTGATCAAACCGCAAGGTATAATTAAAAAATGAAAACTTATCGCGTTGCCATATTAGGGTGTCGGAGCCGCGGCACCTCGGCAGCAAAGGCGTATCACGCACACCCACGCACCGAAATCGTCGCACTCTGCGACCTCGTCCAAGAGCGGTTGGATGCTCTCGGCGACATCGTGAACGTCTCCGCACATTTCACCGATTTAGACGAGATGATTCGGCAGACAACTCCCGATATTGTCGCAATCCCCACAGCAACAGAGGCACACCATCCCCTCTGCATGAGTGTCCTTGAACACGGTGTGAACATCGAGGTAGAAAAACCGCTCTGTATTGACCTCGTTCAAGCAGATGAAGTGTTGGCGAAGGCGAAAGAGAAAAACGCTCGTGTTGCCGTACATCATCAACGACGCACGAGTCCTTCGATGCAGGCAGTCGCCAAAGTCCTAAACGAAGGAAAAATCGGCGACCTCCGCTACATCTACGCCAGCGGAAAAGGCTACTACGCCGGTTACGGGTTAATGAATATCGGAACGCATGTCGTTAACAACATGCTCCGTTTCGGCGGGAAGTGTCGAAGTGTTGTCGCACAAGCAACGACAGGCGGACGTAATATCATACAGGATGACGTACTCCCTTCACCAGCCGGCATGGGGATAGTCGCAGGCGAATACGCCACAGCAACACTCCAATTCGAGGGAAACGTCACCGGCACCCTTCTTCAGCACCGATTTCCGAAAGTGGATACCGATGCGTATGTCATGGAACTCTACGGCACTGAAGGCAGACTCTTCTGGTCGGAATTGAAGGGTTCGTGGTGGCTCCCTACGCCACATTTCGTCCCTGACGGCACGCACGACCAATGGCAGGCACTCGCATCTATCTATCCAGAGCATTTTGATCCAGACAAAGGCGCGAACGCCGACGATTACTGCTTTGTTGATGAATATGTGAACGCATTAGACGAGGACCGTGAACATGAATCTAACGGCGAAGTGGGTCGCCATGTCATTGAGATTCTAATGGGAATCTTTGAGTCCGCTGTCTACGGCACACGTGTGGAATTGCCCCAGAAAAACCGAGAGCATCCACTCCTGCGGTGGCATGCTGAAGCCGCCCCTTCTTTGAAAAGTGGTGAAATAAGGGATATGCCTCGCGATTACGGCACTTGGCTATCATTAGAAGATGAACGTTTGTATAAATAGTTATCAGCAGTCAGCAATCGGCAGTCAGCGGTCAGCAAAGAGGTGGGTTTGTACCAATCTTCGTAAACTTGGAATATTCCAGAGCACGGTAGATTGTTACCGAAATCCTCTTACCGATAGCCGATGGTTTCCGATAGCCGACAGCCACTTGAAGGACAAAACTATGCCGAATCCTACGACGAATGCTGACAATCAACCACCGATCCCACTCACGGAAGAGCAACGTTTTCTTTTTGACACCCGCGGATGGCTCCTGTTCCCAAGCGTACTCAGCGAAACTGAAGTTAAGGAGATGCGCGAGTTCTGTTATCAACTCAAACAGGAACCCGAATCAATAATTCCTGAACACCACCGCTCTCCCATCGGCGGTCCCCTTGAATCGTTAACCGATCATCCAGTTGTGCTCGGATTCATGAACGAATTCCTTACTTCGGGATATGCCAACGAGAACTGCTACGGATTCCGATTAGAGGGCACGTTCCTAACGATTCGTCCGAATGGACACGACAACTTCAGTCCACATGGCGGGCGTGGGATGCTCAACTTTCCCGGCAACTCACATACGTATCATCTACACCATGACAGTGCACACAGTGGACTGACCCGCGTCGTCTGGGAACTTAACCCCGTCCAGAAAGGTGGCGGCGGAACGATGTTTCTCACGGGGAGCCATAAAGGAGCGTTCCCAGCACCGAAGTCAACACAGAACCGTGATTCGCCACTCTGGGAGGATTATACTTGTCCTGCTGGCTCCATGCTTATTTTCACAGAGGCGATCACACATACAGGTGCAAAATGGACCGATGAATCCGTTGATCGGATCGCGCTTTTCCATTGCTATAATACAGTCGGAAACAAATGGCATAAGTGGGAACCGCATCCGAAACACGTCGAAGAGATGCCGTTTAAACGTCAGACACTCTTCCGACCCGTTCACTGTCAGGACAATACACCAACCTTGGATGCTGTGTAGTAAGTCGGCTGGGTTGAGCAGAGTGAATCTATGGATTTCAATTTAAGGAAGGTGAAGCGGGGTTACAAACCTCACCAATAACAAGTGGGTTTTCGGTGTAGGTGCAAGCTTTATTTCTGCCCTTTCATCAAGAACGCAGCCTGCAACAACGGCGCAGGCGGATCCACGGAAAGGCACCTCAATATTCAAACCCGCCTCACCGAACCGCAAGGAACAATTAAAATATGAAAATCACCAAAGTTAAATCTTTTGTTTCAGCAGATGGGCACTTCTTCGTGAAAGTCGAAACCGATGCAGGTATCTACGGTGTCGGTGAGGGTGGACTCCGCCGCCGCTCACTCGCTTTAGCCGAAGTCGTTCGCTCATTTGAACCCTTTCTCATCGGCGCAGACCCGTTCCGAATCGAACACCTATGGCAGGTGATGTTTCGTGGCGGCTTTTTCCCCGGAGGTGTCGTCCAATCCTCGGCAGTGAGTGCCGTAGACATCGCACTCTGGGACATCAAAGGAAAAGCCTTGAACGTTCCCGTCTACGAACTTTTAGGTGGACGCACGAGAGACAAAGTCGTCTGCTACCCACATAACGGCGGTGGCTCAACTGAGGCAATCATCGAGAGCTGTCGGCAAACTTACGAAGCAGGTTGGAAGTTCGTCCGCTGGAGTGTGGTTGATCATTCTGACAGTGGGGGGACGTTTGAACCCAGACGTGCCGTCCAAAACACCCTTAAAAAAGTGGAAGCCGTTCGTCACGCATTAGGCGATGATCTCGAAATACTGATCGATGTGCATACCCGCCTCGACCCCGCAGACAGCCTTGATTTCTGTAACAAGGTCGCACAGTACAATCCGTTTTTCATTGAGGACCCACTTCGAGCCGAGAACCCCGCGAGCCTCAGACGGCTTCGGCAGCAGACTTCGGTGCCACTTGCCGTCGGCGAGCAATTCGACAGTAAGTGGACATTCCGAGAAGTCATCGAAGAAGACCTCATGGACTACTGCCGCGTCGATCTCTGCATCGCTGGCGGGTTAACGGAGGCACGTAAAATCGCTGGATGGTGCGAAACGCATTATATCCATATAGCACCACATAACCCGTTGGGACCTGTATCCGCTGCAGCGGGTCTACATCTCTGTTTGTCATCGTCACTCGTCGGCGTGCAGGAACTCCCACGTGCCCCTATGTCTTCCCTAACCGATGTTTTTCCGGTTCAGGTGCCGTGGGAATCAGGCTATCTCCTACCGCCTGAGCGCCCTGGACTTGGCATCGAATTCAACGAGGATGCACTTACCAACGTCTCAACGCAAGAATATGGACCGCCTCACGGCTACCAACGCGATGACGGTGCCTACACCAACTGGTAATCCTCATTCCAAACGCGGTAGGGTCTTTCACCTAACCGCACCGGTCCAGAAAGCACATACCTAACAACGAAGGAGAAATTGAATGACAACTGCTGAAATTAAAGAGATGGCGACAGAATATATCATCAATACTTACGGCGACAGAAGCCTCGCATTCGTCAAAGGCGAGGGTCCCTACCTCTGGGATGCCGATGGAAAAAAATACCTCGACTTCCTCGGTGGACTCGCTGTCAACGGCTTAGGGCACTGTCACCCGAAGGTCGTCGCCGCCATCCGTGAACAGGCAGGCAACCTGCTGCACACATCCAACCTCTACTATATCCAACCGCAGGCAGAACTCGCGAAATTGCTGATCGACAACTCCGACATGGACCAGTCCTTTTTCTGCAATAGCGGTGCCGAAGCAAATGAAGCAGCGATTAAGTTGGCACGGAAATACGCCAAGGACAGTGGTAGAACAGATGCCTACGAAATTATCACGATGGAGAATTCGTTCCATGGACGGACGATGGCGACTATCACCGCCACAGCACAAACGAAATATCACGTCGGGTTTGAGCCGATGCTCGAAGGTTTCAAATACGTGCCGTTTGACGATCTCGAAGCAACCGAGGCCGCCATCAGTGAAAAAACGTGTGCCATTTTAGTCGAGCCGATTCAGTCCGAAGGCGGCGTTAATATCCCCAGTGATGGGTATCTCCAAGGGCTACGAGAACTATGCGACAAACATAACCTGCTACTTATCTTCGACGAAGTCCAAACCGCGATGGGAAGATTAGGCACCTTTTTCGGATACCAAAGCTACGGCGTTGTGCCGGATGTCATCACGATGGCGAAGGCTCTCGGTAGCGGTGTACCCATCGGTGCAATGTTGGCGAAACGACACATAGCAGAGAGTTTTGTACCCGGTACCCACGCCGCGACATTCGGTGGTAATCCGTTAGTCACCGCTGCGGCAGCCGCAACCGTCAGAACCATTTTGGATGAAAACCTCGCCGTGAACGCCGTTAAAATGGGGAATTACCTTGCCGGTGGACTGATGGAATTAAAGGACAAGTATCCAATCAAAGAGGTCCGTGGGAAAGGCTTACTCCGAGGCTTAGTCATGGATGTCGATGCCACACCGATCGCTGCGAAATGTATTGAGAACGGGTTGGTCACTATCTGCACCAATGATTATGTCCTTCGGTTCTTACCACCACTCAATATCAACGCAGGTCATGTTGAGGAAGCCGTTAACATCGTTGAAAAATCGATGTCCGAAGTCCTTTAAAATGCTATACATCCAAAAGTACATCGCAATTGCATGGACAAAAATTTACGTATTCTGTTTTCTCCTTGCATTCGTAGGGTGTACCGGTAGCACGACCACGATTGAATTGTCACCCGCCACCCGCGCGGAATTGGATGCTATTCTCAACACGCTGCAAGCCAGGTACGACCTGACGGGTTCCTTAAAGATCACCCGGATGATGGTAACGATTGAAGAGGGCGAACAACGCGAGGAACTCCGGGAATCGTTGTGGTATAAAAGATCGGAGAACGGCGGGGAGTTGCTCCATATCCAAGCACTGGGAGGAATGAACGAACCACGCGGCATCGCAATTGCAAATCAGGACAAGAACCAGTTCCTGCTCCATCTTGTCAATGAGCAGAAAGCATACGTCGGACCGCTATCGGATGGAGTATTGCGAGAAATTTTCGGCGTGGATTTGCGTGTGTCAGATGTCCTGAGTGCGATATTCGCCAATCCGTTCCTCGATGGACGTACTGCTAACTTCATATCCGTTGAAAGTTCCGGAGCAAAATTTATTATTAAGCGTCCGGGGGTCCAAACCGGGCACATGGAGACTATCACGTTCTTCATCCGCGAGGATGAACCACGAGTTACAGAATGGCACATCCACGACGAAAACGGCACGCTTGAACAACGTGCTACCTTCGCTGACTACCGTGAGGTGAGCGGTATCCTCCGACCCCACAAGGTCGAAATCGAACGTCCGATTGAACAAACACGAGTCGCCGTGAAAATCGCCAAAGTTGAACTGAACGTCGAGATTAAAGACAGCAAGTTTGACCCTGAACCCTTTCTGGGCGAGGACATTGAAATTATTCCCTTGTCCGAATTAAGAAAATAGTGAACAAAAATCGTGCAAAAGATAAAGGTCCGCGCGCATGCGAAAATTAACCTCTATCTCGATGTCGTAGGCAAACGCGAGGATGGCTATCATAACCTCGAAACGGTTTTCCATTCAGTCGAGTTGCACGACGATGTTATCATCCGCAAACAGGCAGCAAAAGGCATAATAGTTTCCTGTGAACACCCAGGGGTCCCGCGTGATTCACGTAATTTGGCATATCGCGCAGCGAATCTCCTCAGTAATTCAGTAGGCGGTATCGGCGGACTTGTGATTGAGATTCATAAGCGGATTCCGGTTGCGGCTGGACTCGCAGGTGGGAGTGCAAACGCTGCTGCCGTTCTTCACGGCGTAAATGAACTTTTCGGGTTAGGTTTTACACAGGAAACCCTCATGCAGTTTGGAGCACAATTGGGGGCAGATGTTCCGTTCTGCTTGCATGGCGGTGCCGCATTGGGGCTTGGCATCGGCGATCAATTAACACCTCTTCCCGTACTCCCAGATGTACCGCTCCTCCTTTTAAATCCGGGTATCGAAATTTCGACAGGGACTGTATTTAAGAAATTGAATTTTTCCTTGACAACACGAGAAAAAAGAAGTATAATTATAAAGGCTTGTTTGGAAAAGGGGGATGTCATCGGCATCGGGAAAAATCTATACAACCTACTTGAGGTGCCAGTTTTTTCTCAATACCCCGAAATCGCCGTGCTAAAAACTGAGTTATCTACGCAGACTGGGTCTTGCGGCGCGCTCATGTCGGGTAGCGGTGCTACGGTGTTCGCTGTGATGCACAATAGTGAGGCGGCACGTCGAAGTGAATCACACTTCATAAATAGAGTCAACTTTTGTACAACCACGGTCACCAGTCCCGTCGGTGTGCATGTATATTAACGATTAAAGGGCGGTGGCCAAGCGGTAAGGCACAGGTCTTTGGCACCTGCATGCGTAGGTTCGAATCCTACCCGCCCTGTCTCCTTTTGCGGCGTACTCGCCCATAAGTGATCTGCCTTGAGGCAGCGACTGAATCTACAAAGAAAAAAGGTTAGAATCTTAAAATGCAACAAGCAAAATTAGAGGCGCAACAACGCGATACCTTCGGGAAACAGAACGCCCGTGAACTCCGGAAAGAGGGCAGGGTCCCCGCTGTGCTATACGGTCGCGCACAAGACACCGTGGCGATCCAACTCAACGCACGCACCTTCAAACATTTTCTAAGGACGTACGGTGAAAACGTTATCATCAATATGGAAATCAGTGACGGTAACAATGAAACTGTCATTATCAAAGAAATTCAACGCCATCCGGTGGATAAACACATGTTAATGCATGCGGATTTTATCAGAATCTCTTTGGATGAGCCAGTGACATCACACGTGCCAGTAGTCCTCGTAGGTAATCCACACGGTGTTCAAGAGGGTGGAGTCCTTGAATCCCCTCTCCGTGAAATGACCCTTTACTGCCTACCAATGCATATGCCGAATGAGATCAACATTGACATAGGGCATTTGGATATCGGTGACGCCATCTATGTGAGCGAGCTAACCCTGGCCGAGGAAATTGAGATCTTAGATGAACCAGAACGGATTCTTGCGATGGTGAGCCAACCACGCATCCAACTCGATGAAGTAACAGAGGCTGAAGAGGGCGAAGGAGAACTGGAAGAAGCCGATGAAGAACCTACGGAACCAGAAATTATTTCCCGTAGGCGCGATGATGACGACGACGAATAGCGTTGCCATACAAAAAACCACAAGAAACATTAGAAAAACGGTTAGCGCGTTTTTCTTAAGCATTCTCGCGTGGATTATCGCACTCAACGGTCCCGCTCAAGAACCCTCCGTTCGCTTCATTGATGTCAATGGAGGAACCATCGCCGAGGTGTCTGCACAACGCCAAGCGGAACAGATTTACCTCTCTGTTGACGCTGTGAGACAGATCTTCGATCTCGAAATGACGGATCAATACAATCATCCGCGAAAACGACTCACCCTGAAAACGAAAGGCAAGCAAATCCGATTACAAATTGGGAACTCGGTCGTCAGTATCGATCCCGGTGGACAGACACGCACCCTTCCCACGCCTCCAATAATCATCGAGCAACAGCCCATGTTACCGATCGCTTTTTTCACGCAACTCCTACCAGAACTCAATAATTTTGAAGCCCTCTACAATCCCAGTTTGAATAGGGTACAACTTAGACCCAAGGGAGCATGGACACCAGCGGCGATAGGTGATTCCGTGAATTGGGCAATCATCATCGACCCAGGACACGGTGGGGCAGACGACCGTGGATGCGAAAGTAGTACCGGTCTCCTTGAAAAAGACATCGTACTCGCACTCGCAAAACAACTTTCTTCGATCAGCAATGAGCAGGGGATACAGGTCTACCTTACACGTCAGACAGATACGAAAAAGACACACTTTGAACGCATTCAGGTCGCAAAACGGAACCAAGGACAACTCTTTCTCAGCCTACACTGCAACGCATCATTTTCACCGCATGAAAAAGGCATTAAAATTTACCTCAACAATCCCAAAGGACAACTTCGATTCCCAAGTAACGTCCAGTCAGCGCTTACAGGACAACGGTTAAAAATTCTTGCTCAAGCCAATTTCCTAAAGCAGAGCCAAGACTTCGCACACGCGCTGCAAACAGAATTGAATTTCCTAACGGAAACACCAGTTGAGATTACCGAACTCCCACTTGTAGCGTTATCCGAAGCCTATATGCCGGCACTCGTTCTGGAACTCGGCTATCTCTCCAACGTGGAGGACTTAGAGAAACTCTCTAATTCTGAATATATCGCAGGCGTTGCCCAAGCAATTGTCCGTGCTTTCCAACGATACATTTCTTCTATTAACCCGCCTGTCCCGTCAACACTATTAGAATAGGAACACACTAATCGGTTTAGAACAGACTTGTACTTGTATACAAGGAAAACCTATGTCAGACACTCAAGAAACGGTAAACATTTCTGACATCCAAAGTGAACGGATCTCAAGAGCACAAGGGGGGCTTATTGAGCAACTTGCGGGAGATGCATACAGTAGTGCCGGGTTTTCAAGACTCTTAGTGATATGGGGAATAACTTTGGTTCTCATCGCAGTCGGTCTCGGTGTGACATTATATCTGATTGAACGGTCAAAGCAATCACTGGTTCCGACAGCACCACCACCATTGCCCATCGCCGCTAACCCGTCAGACATACCGCCCCCACCGCAAGAGGTCAACCTATTTCTTCTCGACACGACTGCGCTGACGCTTGTCCCGGTTAAAATCGAACGACGACTCCACGCTGAACTTACCAAACGTTTAAGTCAAATAGTCACAGCACTCATTCAGGAAACACCACCCAACTTTAGAAACACGATCCCGCGTGGAACAGTCTTGAACGAAGCCTACATCGATAGCCAACAAACCGCGTATTTGGACTTTTCAAACCATCTCACCGATGGGCACATCGGCGGAACAACAGCAGAACTTTTGACCATCACGGCAATTCTCAAAACCGTTTTTGACGCATTTCCTGAAGAAATCAAACAGGTTCAGATTTTAATCGAGGGTGAGGAAGTGAAAACGCTCGCGGGACACCTCAACCTTTCACAACCTCTACATCTGTTTCAATAAACTTTTAATTTATGGACTCCTGGACTAAAGATGAAATCTGCGATATTACTCCGCAAGGAAAAATTAAAAATTCGCAAGGTATAATTAAAAAGTGAAACTCATTGTTGGACTCGGTAATCCGGGGATACGCTACGAACAGACCAAACATAACGTCGGCTTTCGCGTGATTGATGCACTCTACAAGGAGTGCAGCCGAAGTACGTCCGTATTCAAAAGCCAAACGCGTCTGGCTCATACATCAATTTGCAAATCACTCGTTATGCAGATGACATGGCACGACATCCCTATTATCCTCGCGAAACCGATGACATATATGAACAACAGTGGCACCGCTGTCGCCGCACTCGTCAGACAGTTCGATATCCCACTCTCGGAACTATGTATTGTCTACGACGATGTCCACTTAGACATTGGTGTGCTTCGGATGCGACAAAAGGGGAGTGATGGAGGTCAGAAGGGAATGAAGTCTATCATCCACCATTTGGATACGACGGCTTTTCCGCGCTTACGCATCGGCATCGGTGAACCCATCGGCGACTTAACCGATTATGTCCTCACAGATTTTACAGAAGACGAAGAAATCGAGATAACACATACCATCGACCGTGCCGTTGATGCCATTGAAACTTTCGTCAAAGATGACATTCTTACAGCAATGAACCAATTCAACAGACGTTGAATTTGACAAACTCGATGAGATCGGATATCCTAAGAAAGGGAAAAATGTTCTTAAACTTTTCTGCCGCGAGTTTCGGAAACTCGGAAATTTCGCCAGCACAAATCGCTGTTGACGCTGTAATAAAAGCCATGCAACTCTGCGAACAGGTGCAGGTTGAGATGGTATCAACGGATGCCATCCAAAAGACAGACCGGAGTCCCGTAACTGTCGCAGACTTCGGATCGCAGGCATTGATATGCAAAGCAATCGGAGATGCTTTTCCTAACGATGTTATCGTCGCTGAGGAGAGCGCACAGGCACTGCAAGAGAATGCATCGCTCTTAGAACGCGTCACAGATTACGTGAACCCATTTTTCAAAGACACACCGCACTCGGCAGAGACTGTCTGTGAATGGATTGATAGGGGAAGTGGTGAAGTTGGACCGAACTTCTGGACACTCGACCCAATTGACGGCACGAAAGGCTTTCTGCGCCGCGATCAGTACGCAATCGCCTTGGCTCATATCATTGATGGCACTGTTCAACTCGGCATTTTAGGGTGCCCAAATTTGCCGTATCGGCTGAACAACGGAAACGCAGAACATGGATGCCTTTTTGTCGCTATCCGCGGTGAAGGCACGCGGCTCTACACCAAAACAGGGGACTTTATAGAGCAAGTACACGTATCTGAAACCGCACGTCGCTTCGCAGAAAGCGTCGAGTCTACACACGGAGACAGTGATGCACACAGTAGCATTGCGAATGCTCTCGGAATTACAGAATCGCCTGTCCGCATGGACAGCCAAGCGAAGTACGGCATTGTTTCCCGTGGCGAAGCGTCGCTCTACATTCGTCTTCCGAACCCAGATTACCCAGGTTACCGCGAATGCATCTGGGACCACGCTGCAGGACTTATCGTAGTCGAAGAAGCAGGCGGCACGGTAACAGACGCAAACGGTAGTCCTCTCAACTTTTTGACAGGAAAACGGATGCGTGAGAATCGCGGCATCGTCGCAACCAACGGAAAACTCCATCAAAGCGTTTTGAAGGCATTAGCGAAGCTTTAACAATAAGGAAAATTAAAAATATGAAAGCTGGGCAAATCGTTGCACCACGTCAGATCGAAATTGTTGACATAGAACAACCAAACCTTGCTGATTATCCTGATGGCACAGTGATGATAAAAACCGCCCATAGTGCTATCTGCGGTACCGACATGCCGTCATTCGTCCTTGAACATCCAGCGGACAGTTATCCACTTGCCCCGGGACTTTCGATTCACGAGGCAATTGGCGTTGTTACGGAAAGCACATCCGATAAATTCAAGGCAGGAGACGAGGTACTCGCGCTTCCACGCTACGTCGGTGGACTTTCAGAATACTTCCTATCGGATGAAAGTGTTACGTTACCGTTGACGGATTTCCCGCGAAAGGACTGCATCCTGATGTCCCAGCCGCTTGGAACAGTTGTTTGGGCATGTCGGAAGCTACCGAATCTACTTAATCTTGACACTGTCGTTATCGGACAGGGACCGATGGGGCTCCTCTTTACACACATGCTGAGCAACCTCGGCGCGCGCACCGTGATTACGACGGATCTGGTCGATTTTCGACTCTCAGCTTCCAAGAAGATGCAGGCTACACATACGATTAACGCGGCTAAGGAAGATCCCGTCGCTGTCGTTGAGGAAATTACGGAGGGCAGAATGGCGGATCTGGTTATTGAGGTTGTTGGGCACCAAACGGAGACTATCAACGAATGTCTTCCACTCCTGAAGCGAGACGGGACACTCCTCGCTTTCGGCGTACCGGACGACCAAATTTACGATTTCCATTTCGCAGACTTCTTCCGGAAAAATATTAGGTTCATCGGTTCTGTCGGACCCGATGCACCGAACGACTTTCCGCTGGCGATGGATATGATTGCCCAAGGACGCTTAGATGTGTCACCAATTATTACACATCATCTGCCTTTTACAGAGGCACAACTCGGATTTGAGATGGCATTGAACCGAAAACATGAAGCGATCAAGATTGTATTTGACTATTAGTGGTTAGCAGTGGGCTAATGGCAAATGGTAAATGGCAAAGAAGGGGGAATAACGGTGAATAACCGAGGATATCTGACAATTGAGATAGCTCGAGAACTCACTCTTCAACGATTTAGAGGACAGATCCGGGTTCGCATGGGGCAAATCATTAATCATGTAGAGGAGACACATTGTAAGGGTGTAGGCAATCAAGCCCCAGCGGGGCGAAATGTCTATAGAGCATGCTATCCCCCAGGACCAAAGCCCCAGCGGGGCGAAATGTGTATCGCTTAAAATTGTCCAAAGTTTAGGATATATTACCAAAAGGAAAAAAATGAAAGTTGTATTGGAAGAAGACAACACTGCCGATGTATCAACAATACAGTCAGTGTCGGTAATTACTGCCGCTACGCCGATTAAAGTCTGTGTTAAGTATAAGACAGAGAAGACTGGAAAACAAAAGGTTTCTTATCTTGCTTGCCCATCTCCTAAGATTAGGCGCGCACGCCGTAATTGGCCAGAATCGGCTGAAGTAATTGCTAACGAACTTGAAAATTTGTCCAAACGCCCAGGTATACCGATAGAGCAAATCGTAGAATTAACTGCTTGGAGGAAGGGTCATCTAAAAGTTAAGATGGACCCTGATAGTCATGCTTCTGCTCGAGGCCTTGCATTTCTGTGCGTGGATTGGCCTTTCGGTCAAAAGCCTCCAGATAAAGAACTGAAATTTAGAACAGGGCTTAGTGCTGATGGGATTAAGAAGGTCACCAACACGGATATCTATAAACAGTCCATTAAGGTTCTAATGCTTAAAAGTTATGACTCCCCTGATAAGCTCAAGTGGTGGATTAGGGACTATGAACGAGATATGCCCAAAAGGTTCGGCAAACGCATGCGACTCAGTGAGGTTGCTGCCGCTGAACTCATCAATTCTATGGCTGAGGAGTATGGTATAGATTTAGGCGACCTGAAAGCCAGTTCGGCAATTTTTAAGGCTGAAAAGCGTATCGGCTCAGGTGGTCAATCGGTCTATCTTTACTATTATCAATGGGATCGAGATAGCGTGAAATCCGAAGGTAAGAGTGTTTGGGAATGCAAAATCGGCTTCACTGAACGTCCACTACAGGAAAGACTTAGAGAGCTAGCCACAGATCCAGAAAAATTCAAGTTGGGTCTCCATATCAAAACTGATAGGCCTAAGGAGATTGAGGACACCATACACGATGAACTGAAGAAGCGCGGGAAACATCTAGACGAATCACTAAAAAAAGAATGGTTTAGGACTTCTCCGAGTGAAGTCGAAGAAATTTACAACTTCATCGGAGAACGTTCTCGTGAAAGTGCTTCGTCAATCTTACGTTGAAGGAAATGCGTCAAGCCCAATCAGAGTCTCTTAACTGACGACTGACAACCGATAACCGACAACCATTAAAGCGGCAATTCAACGGGATTTCCCTCACGGCTGGACTGGTAGATAGCGAGGATAATCTCAACGGCTTTACGTCCCTCGCGTCCATCAACGAGATGTGAGGCATCGCTTTCAAGACCATTAATGAGGTTTTCCATCTGTCGTCGGTGATTGGCATGATTAATAGCTCGTGGGTCGGACGCACCACCGCCTGTGTCTGTCCGTTGGGCGAATTTCTCTCGGATCTCCGCATCTTCAGGCAGTTCCGGGTCGAATTCCCAAGTTACAATGTCCTCTTCAGCTAAAACGACAGTTCCGTGTGTGCCGGAGATTTCAGTTTTCTTAAGCATGCCCGGAAAAGCGGCAGTTGTGCCTTCAATGACACCGAGTGCTCCGTTTTCAAATCGGAGGGCGGCGACAGCGGCATCTTCGACCTCTATCCGTTCGTGTGCTAAGGTATCCGTGAATGCTTGGACAGATTTAACGGGTCCCATAAAATACTGGAGCAGATCGATAGCGTGGATGGATTGGTTCATGAGCGCGCCACCACCATCAAGATCCCACGTTCCTCGCCAACCACCACTATCGTAATACTCTTGGGAACGGTACCATTTGATGTAAGCATCGCCCAAAGTTAACTTGCCGAACCGCCCGCTCTCAATTGTGGATTTAACGAGTTGCGTACTTTCAGTAAAACGGGAATTGAAAATAGCACATAGCCGAACATCGGATGCATCACACGCTTCAATAATCTGATCGCACCGCGGTAGCGTGATTTCCAGTGGTTTTTCGACGATGACGTGTTTTCCGGCTTCCGCTGCAGCGACGGCGGGTTCTAAATGCGCACCACTCGGCGTACAGATGCAAACAATATCCAAGTCGTCGCGTTTGAGCATCTCCGCATAATCAACGTAACTCTCAACATTGTAGCGATCCGTGAGCCGTTTGGCGTTCTCAGCATTCCGGGAACTGACTGCGACCAGTTGACCGTGTTCTAATTCAGAAATCGCTGCGGAGTGAAAATCGGAGATCATTCCGCACCCAATAATACCAAATCCGTATGTTTTCATATTCTTAACTATCGTCCTTTACTACACGATCTGACTGTATGTCAGATCATTGGAAAAATTATGACCTCCAACGAGAATCAAGTTTCAGAGCACGCGCCTACAGAGGAACAAGACGCTGAGCAGACACCTACCAACAAAGTTTTCAGAATCGTCTGTATGACGTTTTGCCTCGCAGTAACGGTACTCTTTCTCTGGGTCTGGCATCACCAGACCCAATTCAACGATCACTACCGGAAAGCAACTTTTTTGATGCGCAACGGTGAAGCACACCAAGCAATTGAAGCGTATCAGAAGGCAATCAAAAACAAGGCACGCACCATCTTTTTCACCAAAGAACCGTCGGTTTACAATAACCTTGGGCAAGCGTATCTATATGCCGAGGAATATGCTTCCGCTATTGAGAATTTTGAAAAAGTGATTGAGATGGCACCGGATATTGCTGAAGGCTACGTTAACTTGACGACCGCCTACCTCCGACAGAACCTACCTACCAACGCACGTGAGCTATGCCTGCACACTCTTCAAAGTTTCCCGAAAACCGCCCTACTCCACTACAACCTCGCGTGTGCTTATGCACTGACGGGTGAGTCACAGAAAGCGGTAGACTCGCTCAGGCAAGCGGTAGGTATCAACTCGGAACTTAAAGTACTCGCGGAGCAAGAGGGTGCCCTTAAGGGCGTTGTGCCTGAACTTCCTTGAATCCTGCCACCCTCATATAGGTCAAGGTAGTATATCTGCTAACCTTCTACCACAGCGCGCAGTCTTAATCTCAAATGATTTTCCACCGAAAGGCACTTTTGACTGGGGCTTTTTGAGTTGTTTAACTTCCGCTGTACGAATACTCCTGCAAAACAGGATTGGGCGACAGACGCGGCTGAATGAGTTTCTGTTAAAAAGATTTTCTCTACCTACCTTGTCCCGGATATTCTCAAGAATCTCACTCCTGCTCAACCTCGGTGCCTCCTGTTGCCTCCTCAAGTTGAGTTCGGAGGTCCACTGACCGATTGTAGAGTTTCTCAGCCACCTCTCCATATTCTTTTGGTTCTATGCCTGAAATGTGCTCAAATGGGATTTCCTGCACGGGTTTATCTGTGCGAAACCACCATGCACCAACTTCTTCCTTTGTTAACCAAGCCGCCGATTCCGTTTTATTGTTTCCCTGTTTCATCACTTCACCTTCGCGAACCAAATTGCCGATTTGCTCAAGGAGCCAGTCGCTATGTGTCGTGATAATCACGCGTACACCGGCTCGCACCAAACCGGTAAGAATCAGAGCAATCGTGGTTTGAGCCCCCGGATGTAAATGGGCTTCAGGCTCTTCAATAATGAGAGTATCCCCTGGCTGAATAACACCGCGCAGAAACAGCACAAGCGGTGCGAGTTCTGATACCATCGATGAGGACCTACTCATTGATAAAGACCTCTCTGCCTTCCGTGGATGGTAACGGAATTCAGGGAATCCGCCGGCAGGCTCTGAGACCCTTATCTCTCCATGTAGCACATTTGCCTCTAGTGCTTCAGCAATTTCAAGTATTCTATCCGAGGACTTGCTACGTTCCTTGTAATTGATAATCTGTTTTAGAAAGTCCGCTATCACTCCTGAAAATGCTCTGATTTCAGGCAGAGTCTCCAAACTGATGCGGTGAACACGATCTATGAGCGAACTGGCAATCACACGGCGGCTTTGCACGATGCCGCCCCGGGCAGCAGGTAAGTAATACGATTGAGGAACCTCCCACCTATAAACACGAAAAAGTCGCATAAGATCTTCAAAATCCAGTGTTTCTTCCGGTCCTTCCCCATTCCCCGGTTTAAGAACTATGTCCTTGTTAATAAACCCGTCTACAGTGGAATTGGAATCAGAATCGTGCATAATGTCAAAAGACCACAAGAGCCGATCTCCTTCACGGACGTTTAGCGAAACTTTCAGTTCGTTCCAAGTACCATCGGTGAAGCGTATCAGTTCTGAAGTGGATTCCAAATCAAAACACCGCTGGAGTTCATCTTCAAAGGCTGTAGGCTTCTTGAGATCAGATTCTAACCAAGACCGCATCCGATCAGGTAAATCCGAAAACGTGAAGGGGCGTCCATGTGTATTCAGCTTTTCGAGCATCTCCAGAGTTTCTACCTGTAGATCTACCTGTTCTTGAATTCCCACGGACTGATTTCGAGAGCGGTAAGTGAACCTTAAGTAAGAAGCAGCCTTGGATGCCCACGGAAATTGCGAAAACCCTTCAAAGCTCTGATACAACGCATAAATGAGCGCGGAGAGATACGTCTTGCCGGTATTGCTCTCACCCACAAAAACAGTCAGCGGACGCAGATCTATCTCCGCCTTTTCTATCGGTCCAAAATTCTCCACTACAATGTGGATATCTGGGGGCTGCTGTCCATGCTCGGTTTTTCGCATTGTTTCCTGCCAGTGATGATTTTAAACCAATTATACGCCTATTTTCATCTATTTGCAACGAAAAATGGGCGAGGATTAGATCTCGCCCATTTCACTTAAAACAAGGAGTAAATAGATATACACCATCACTATCTTTTTAACTTACCCCACATCATCGCCAATTTGCCGCGGGCAGAAACATCAAGCGTATCGTTGATGATTTTCTGGATGTCTGCTTCAGAAAGTGCGTAGTTGGCTAACATCAATTCGTCGATTCTACCCTGAAAGAAACGCGGGCAGCATCCGTTATTTTCGCCACCGAATCGCAAAGACTTGTCTGGTCTGGTTAGACCAGGCCCCTTCTGTGCGATAGCCGTGCCATCGGATTCCCCATTAATATAAAAACGGGCTTCGCTACCATCCCAGGCAATGGCAACATGCGACCATTCTTTCGCCTTTATTTTCCCATCAGAAATATGGTAGCCGGGACTACTGGTCTCGTAGAAGTAATAAGCAAGCTGTCCCGCACCCGGCTCAATTTGCAGATAGTAGGTGTTCTTGTAGAAAATCGTGAACTTGTTCTCCTGCCCACCCGCCGGAAGTTCGTCAGGGTAAACCCATGCCATCATCGTAATGGCTTCATCTATGTCGAGCTCATCGGAGTGTGCGACATCTATGAAATCGGCTTTACCAGCCTCACCAGCCATTTGCACGGCGTTCCCTGAAATGCCTTCAGCCCACTTCACATCGCCGTCGAATTCACCGACCAAGCCAGCCGTCTCATCTTTAGCCTGTTTCCCCTTGCCTTCGTCGAAGTGCCAGACATATAATTTCTCGCCGAGTTGTTTCACGTTACCTTTTCCACCCGCAGCGTAACCCGCAAAGCAGAGAGATAGACTTAGAAAAACGCATAGCATCGTCAGAATCTGGGTTCTCATCGGTAGTTCCTCCTCTTAGAATGAACAAAAGGGCAGGTCAAAACCCGCCCCTTTAGTAAAACTTGGCAACAGGCAGGCATTGTGGCACTGCCGCTATGACAGAGAATACTGATACAGTTACATTTTCAGCTTGCCCCACGTTGTGGCAAGTTTATCCTTGGGAGACACAGCAAAGTAAACGCCGTTCTCCATATCTTGGTTAATCTCGTCAACGGTGAGGGCGCGGTCGTAGATGGCTACCTCATCAACCAAGCCAATCATACCGGGCAACCCCGTTTGTGCCTTACCAATACGGAAGACGACTTCAATGCTGTTAATTTTACCCTTCGGTGGCGCGAATTCAACATCCAACTTACCATTGATGTACTGGCGAATCATATCGCCATCGTAGGTAGAAGAAACGTGATTCCATTTCTCCAAATCGGGTTCAATGGTCTGTTTATTCCGTGAACCTTGCCACCCACCGATGTTAATCCACGTCTCAATTTGTGGGGATCCGGTAAACTGCGCGCTCCACTGGAGGCAGTAGCCACCGACGTTCGCAGAACTTCTACGTCCCATCAGGTTAGAATCACCTTGTGATTCTTCAGGGAAAAACCACGCCTGAATCGTAAGCCCATCGGTGATGTCAAGTTCTGGGACTGCGTCAACCTCTACAAACTGCTCGGAATCTTCAAGATGCACACCACCGCCAATCTTACCGTCTTTCGACCAGACCGCACCTTCAAGGGTGCCTTCAATGTTATTTCCAGTTACATCTACAACTTTGCCACCGTCGTCTTCATCAAAAGTGAAGTACAACATGAGTGCATCGTCATCGTTTATTGCCCACGCACTAACACTAAGACTTAGTGCAATGAGGCAAAAAACTGTGATAATAGTTTTCATAGTAGCGAGCTCCTTGTATTGGCTATCGGCTGTCGGCAGTCAGCCGTCAGTGAAATCTACCCTGAGTTTGGAATATTCTGGACACGGGTGAATTGTTACAAATCTACCTCTTTGCCGACTGCTGATAGCTGACCACTGACGGCTATTTAGAATGTAGAAATCTGAATTTCCTTCGCTGTAATAAACTCAAGAAGCGCAGGAGTGCCTTCTTGTGTTTTTTGGATGCCGCGCTGGATAGCGGGGATAATCTGGTCAGGTGTTTCGACACGCTCGCCGTAGCCACCGAACGCTTTTGCCATGTCTGCGTAGTGACCAGAGATGTCTGTACTACGGAATTTTTCGGTAGACACAGGCATAATTGGGATCTCAATCGCCATCGAGAAATTGTTGAACAGCACTGACAAAATCGGAATTCTTTCCCGCACAGCGGTCTCAAAGTCCATTCCAGTGAAGCCGATTGCGGCATCACCCCAGACGTTAACACAGAGGGCATCCGGTCTGGCGAGTTTCGCGCCCATAGCGAGTCCGAGACCGTAGCCGAGCTGCGTCGTCTTGCCCCAACCGATATAGGTGAGCGGTGCGACAGACTGCCAGAAGGGCGACATTTGGTCGCGTGGACTCCCCGCATCGTGTGTAATAATCGTGTTTTTGACATCGACAGTGTGCAGTAGATCCGAGATGACGCGATACGGGGTCATCGGCACTTCATCCGAGGTGAGTTTCGCCTTCCACTGGTCGAGCCATTCCGCTTTAACCGCACTGATTTCTCCAGTAACAGCAGCCCTGCGCTCTTCGGATGCCCCGTTAGAACGATCGCGAACGGCTTCTACTAAACCATCTAAAATCAAACCCGCATCGCCAACGAGAGCAGTTTCAACGGGAACATCTTTGTTGATGTCCGCCGGATCTAATGTCGCGTGAATCACCCGTTTTCCGTCTGGAATCCTGACACCGAAGCCGGTTCGGGTGAAACTGCACCCGATACCCAAAATCAGATCCGTTTTTTGGAGGAAGTGATGCACTGGTTTCGGAATCGCGCGTCCGCCGGAACCAAGGGCTAACGGATGATCTTCAGGAAACGCGCTTTTGCCGCCTAAACTCGTTGTCACAGGTGCTCCCAGCAGCTCCGCCAATTCTTTTAAAGAATCCCAAGCTTGGGCGTAATGCACGCCTTGTCCAGCGTAGATGATAGGACACTCAGCATCAAGCAGTGCCTCTGCAGCAGCTTCAATCGACGCACTGTCAGGTCCGTAGCGCACGGTAGGCACTGGTTTCGGATCAAAGGAATCGGAAATCTCTTCACCAAATATATCCGACGGGAATTCCACAAGCGCGGGACGCGGTCTGCCGTTCCGGACTTGGGTAAAGGCACGCCGCATCGCTTCTGGGACAGCATCAGGCATTGTGACCTGCTCACACGACTTCGTTACATGCCGATAGTTCAGGGCAGAATTGAAATTCGGTTGGATTTGTGTTACGCTTCGGGAATAACCACCCGGCAGAACCACAATCGGTGCGGAATCACCATAGGCTTGGGCGACACCCCCGAATGCGTTTTCGGAACCCGGCCCGCTCTGCATACAGAACACACCAATCTTCTCGCCGGAGGTAATTCGGCTCATCGCGTCTGCCATGTGCAGTCCAATACGTTCCTGTCTAACGATAATCGGACGGATGTCTAATTTCGCCGCCGCCTCGATAATCGGGTTAACGGGATAGGCGAATAGATACTCTACGCCCTCTGCTTTTAGGACTTTCGCAACTGCATCAACAACTTTCATTTTTTAATGTTCCTTTTTTTCGGGCTGTCGGCATTGTCCCGCAAGTTTCCCACACGCGGCTTGCGTCGCAATCAGCAGTCGATTAAGGGATTCTGAGAGTTGCGTTTTGCGTGAATTCCACAAATCTCTCTTTAACCCATAACCGATAACCGATAACCGACAACTACTTGGCATTAGGACTCGTAGGCACACCGTCATCCATCACAAGTGGAAAATGGTCGCCTGCTAATTTATCACCATCGTTGACAGTGACAAAGGGTTTCATAACATGGCTTCCGCTGGCATCGTATAGCGTCTCATCTGTCATGTAATGCACCGCAATCGCACGCCGAGGACTACCACTGGTGTTGTCATGCGATCCGTGCCACGTTAAAGAATGATGGTAATGGACATGTCCTTTCGGTACAGGGCAGAACTCGACCTCTAATTCGTTATCTTCAAAGCGATCCGGCATCGAATGGATGTCCTTGACGGAATGCAGGAACGGAATCTGATTGCCCCAATGGTGAGAACCACGAACCATACGCATACATCCATTACCTTCATCAACATCATCCAACGCAACCCAAGCCGATACCTGACTCGTTTTCGGGGTAAGAATCGGCCAATACGGTGAATCCTGATGCCACATGTTCACCCCACCAACATGCGGCGGTTTGTATTGAATCTGGTCATGCCAGACGCGCAACTCTGTCACTGACATCAGCTGTCCAATCTCTTCCACAATCACCGGGTTATGAACGAGTCGGTGATAGGCAGAACTCGCCTCCCAAATATTAACGACTTGCCACACCGGACTTTCTTCTCTGCCACCGAGGTTGGCGATGTGCACGGGTTGCGGAATGTCGGTTTTCTCATAATCATCAATAACGCGTGCCAATTCCTCACGCAACTCCTCAACCTGTTCATCACTTAAAACACGGCTTCCGAGGAGAAAACCTTTTTCACGAAATGTGTCAACCTGGGTTTGGCTGAGCATATCCACTGCCTCCTATAACTTCTATTTCTTGTCGTTCTAAAAAAGATTTATATGTTGGCTTTCGTCGGCTTTCCGGCATCCATCACAAGTGGAAAATGGTGTCCTGCTAATTTATCGCCACCATTGACCGTAACAAAACGCTTCATGATGTGATTGCCATCCTCATCGTAACGGGTTTCACTCGTCATATAATGCACCGCAATCGCACGCCGAGGACCACCACTGGTGTTGTCATGCGATCCGTGCCACGTTAAGGCGTGGTGATAATGGACATGCCCCTTTGGCACAGGACAAAGTTCCACTTCCAATGTGCTACCTTCAAATTGACTTGGCATCGAATCGATGTCTGGGACCTCGCGCAAAAATGGCATCTGACTCCCCCAGTGATAGGAACCCCGGACCATGCGCATACATCCGTTGCTTTCATCAACATCGTCCAAGGCAACCCAAGCACTTACCTGACTCGTCTTCGGAGTGAGAATACCCCACAACGGCGAATCCTGATGCCAACGATTGATACCACCGACTTTTGGTGGTTTGTATTGGATCTGGTCGTGCCAGACGCGCAACTCTGTCGCCGACATGAGCTGTCCAATCTCCTCTACAATGACCGGATTATGAACGAGTCGGTAGTAGGCAGAACTCGCCTCCCAAATATTAACGATTTGCCACACCGGACTCTCTTCCTTACCACCAAGATTGGCAATACGCACCGGCTGCGCGACCTCGTCTTTTTCATAGTCATCAATAACACGCGCCAATTCTTCACGCAATTCGTCAACCTGTTCATCACTTAAAACTCGGTTTCCGAGGAGAAACCCTTTTTCACGAAATGTGTCAACCTGAGTTTGATTGAGCATATTTTTTAAATTTTCCTTGCGGTTCGTTTAGGCAGGTTGTAGAAAGAAAAATCTCTTACGTATATCCAGCCCGCCCGTTGGTTGGGCTTACGTCAATTAGATAAAGGTCGTAGGGTCTTATGGCTCTGTAAACCATCATTTTTTTTTAGGCATCAACTATCCTATCTCTGAGTTCCACCCACTCTTCATCGGAGAGTTTAGGGGGCCACGCAATTCGTTCGCCAATGAGTGCGGAGCGATACGCCGCCATAATCAAATCAAAGCCGAGCATCGCATACTCCAACCTATTGCGATGGGGTTGATTTTCGTCATCGAGCCATGTCGCAATCGCTTGCGTAAAGTCGCGCTGTCCGAATTTGTCATCTTCGCCGAAGTGGGTATTCTCAACAAAATGCTGTGCCATACCGTCAAACTGATAGCCCCATGAACCGTTTTCTCGCCACCACATTCTGCCCTTCGTTCCCCAAAAATCGAGGTTGCACCGCGGATTGCTGCCAGGAAAATCAATAGTTCCAAACGCTGTTCGGGCGGATTCAAAAAAGACCCGGGCACCGTTCTCGAACGTATAAATCGCCATCAAATCTTCAGGGCATTGCCGATGTGGAACGTCATAGATCGCAGCACCCTGAGCGGCACCCCACACGTGTGTAATTGGGATGTCTTTAAGCGCGAAAAGCACGACATCCATCAAGTGGGTATCCATATCGGTAATGTCGCCTTCGGTGCAGGCACGGATGAAGTGTATGTCGCCGAGACTATCGTCAGCAAAGAACTCCAATAATTTCTCAGCAAACGGCAGATACCGTCGTTGGTGATTGACGATAATCTTCAAACCCGTTTTCTCATACGCTGCCGCGAGTGCCTCTGCCTCGCTGGGTCTGAGCGCAAGCGGTTTCTCTATCACCAGTGCTTTAACACCCGCTTCAGCAGCAGGTTCTACCCAGATATGTCGCGGTACCGTCGGCTCTGTGACGGCATGGATGATATCGGGTTTTTCCTTCTCTAACATCTCGACGTAGTCTGTGTACCCCGGAATGTTTAGTTCTTCCACCGCTTCTTTTAACCGTTCCTCGTCAATCTCGCAGATGGCAATTACCTTCATGTTTTCAATGCCTTCATAACGTCGGGCATGGTGTACACCCCGCCTTCCGCCAACGATCCCAGTTCGATACATCGCCATAATGTGCCTCCTCGTTGAAGCGTGCAGCTTGCAGATCTCCGAAACTTGCCATTATATTAACACGCTCACAAATTTGTGTCAACCGTTTGATTTTGGAGTAAGAAGTATTTGGTTGATACGCTGGATCATTTATGGTAACCCAGATAAATAGACACTTTATTAGATTTATGTTAGCCTTTTCGTATTATGGCTTATTCATCAGATTTCCGCAAATGCGTTTTAGGGTTCATTGAGGCTGGCGGTAAAAAGACCCAAGCCTGCCGTCAGTTTTCCATCGCACGCGCAACTCTATATACGTGGCTAACTGCCGAAGATCCATTGGCGCGTCAGAAACCTGGGCCCCGGGGTCCGAGAACCCTTGACCTCCAGGCACTTGAAAAACATGTCGTCGACTTTCCAGATCAGACCCAGACAGAGCGTGCCGCTCACTTTGGCGTCTCGGAGTCTTGCGTTTACTATGGCTTGAAAACGCTTCGGATCACGCGAAAAAAAACACTCGGATATAAGGAGCGATGTCCGAAAAAACGATCCGCCTACCGCCAAGAACTCGCAACACTCCAGCAAACCGGCACATCCATGGTTTACGCCGATGAAAGCGGTTTCCGAGACGCAAGTCATAGACGCTACGGGTATGCTCGCAAAGGGAGAGCCGTCTATGGACTGATTTCAGGTTTCCAACGCACCCGGACAAAGACGCTTCTTGCTGCCCGTTTTCAAGGCAGTTTCACGGCTCCGCGGCTGCTTCAAGGCGGGTGTAAGTCCGGAGATTTCAACGACTGGTTAGCCGAGGAGTTATGTCCGCGTTTGACTTCAAATCACGTTCTGATCTTAGATAATGCGATGCTTCACAAGACTTCTCAGACCCGGGAGCTCGTAGAAGCGACAGGGGCGAGTCTCTTATTTTTGCCTCCTTATTCTCCGGATTACAATCCGATTGAACACGATTTCGCAAATATCAAACGAAAACGTGAATATCACCTCGACTCAACACTTGAGGATATTATTCAAGAATATGCAAATGTCTAATTAATTCTAAGGTTTACCATAGTTTTACATTTTTATTTTTTCCACTGATATGGTATACTCTTTAAACCAGTTATGGGTGACACAGCTACGAGCGGTGCCAGCCGTTTCTGCCACCCTTCCACCGTAGCTGGGGGATAAAGAACTGGGACTGAATAATCTAATGACTGGTAAGCCTTATTTTTTCGAGAAATCAATACAACAGAAAGTAAGTCGGGATACAAAGATAGAATCTTCAACCTTGACGAATTCCATATCTTTCTAAGATGAGGAGTCCTATGCCTGAAAATCACACCCCAATCACGGGCGAAAATTATCGTTTTTATCATACTTCCTGTCTTGATATGTCGGAATGCGAGGATAATTCTATCGCCCTGACAATTACTTCACCTCCTTACTGGAACGCTATTGACTACGATACCCACACCAGTGATAATGAAGCGTGGTATCGGGAGCGGAACTATGACGGGCTTGGAAAAACATACAAGGACTGGCTCGCAACACTTAAAAAGGTGTTTCTTGAAGTCTATCGGGTGACAATTGATGGTGGGTTCTGTGCTATTGTTATCGGGACAATCCTCCACAAAGGCAAGCACTATCCAGCACCTTTCGACTTAACAAGCCAATTAAGCGATACCGACTGGAATTTCCACCAAGATATAATCTGGAATAAAGTCACCGGCGGTGTGAGGCGTGCTGGTTCGTTTATCCAACACCAAAAATCTGGATACTACTACCCCAACATAATGACCGAATACATACTCATATTCCGTAAAGGCGATAAACCCAGATACGGTTCACAGCCTACGCTCCCAATAGACGACGTATTCAAACGTGATATAGCCAATTCGGTTTGGCATATTGCACCCGTGCCACCGAAAACGATCGACCACCCGTGTCCATTCCCCGATGAACTCGTCCGACGCTTGGTGCTACTCTATTCTGAAGAAGGTGATGAAATACTTGACCCTTTTTTAGGAAGCGGACAAACCGCTCGGGGAGCCTTGAGATTCAAACGCAAATGTGTCGGATACGAGATAGAATCGAAATATATTGAATTAACGTGTCAACGTCTGTATGAAGAACCGAGACGGAAATATCACCTCCTACCAAAGGTAGAAAAACAAGAAGTGCTACCTGAAGATCAAATGACGATGTTCGATTCGTAAATACAAGGGGCAGAACAGTGGCACGAAACCAACAAATGTCTTTGTTCCGAGAGACAGAGACCGAAGACTACCAAAAAACGGAGGAAGAAACGACGAACTTCGACATAGAGAGGAATTGCTTCAAACACTTGCAGGAAAATCTGAGTAATGAGGCAAAAGCGGAGTATGAGACAGGAATCAAGCACCTTATTGAAAGATATAACACGGCAATCTATGAAAACAGGTTTACCGTGGGCGGTGTCGTTGAGGTTTTTACCTTAGCATTGATGCGATCTACTGGGATAGAAATTGAAGGTTGCGGGTCAGAGGCACAAGGTGGGGATTTGATACTTCCCAATGGACGTATGTTTTCTCTGAAAAGTTCTTTTACAAGAGGTGGGAGCGTTATTCTCGTCAACACCAGGGGGGACAGTGGCACAGATTGGGAAACCGCGACGCTTTTCGTTCTATCTAATGTCGGAATTGTCTATGGGGACCCGGATATGGCACAAGAAGATGATCTCAATCGGGTTTCAGATAATTTACAGATAAAACGCTCAGCTCTTAATCGCTTTGCGCAAGACCCGTTGAATCTCATCCCAATGGAAATTCCTTTGAAACCTCCAACAGAAATGGCAGACTCCAGTATGAAAGCCAGCGACGCTGTTGCCCGACAACTCATGAACGAACTTAACATGCACACGCTACGAGATCAGATATAAATCGACAGAACGTGAGATAGAGATAGCCTAATTCGGTTTTATTCGCAACAGTCAATTAAACTGGGCGAAATCTGGAAGATTGCGTTCAAAAAGGTAAGCCAACTTCGCAAACACAGCCCGATCCCCCGGCAGGTTATCGACAACCACAAAGAAGAAATGGCTTTCTGGCGTAAATTCGTAGTCGAAGATCGAATTGAAGTTGTAGGTGATCTCATCTTGCAGCCGTTCATCTACACGTTCCACGAAAATTCGCCAACCGATTTTTTGGGTAAATTGGTAATTACTGCGAAGCCGTAAAATGAGCGTGTTTCGATGTACGCGCCAAAAGAAATTATCGAGATCCAGATTGATCGTGAACTTGCCGAGAAGGTTGATGCCCCCGGAGAAACTGGTGAATCGATTGAATTCATCTCGACGGGTGCCGAAACGATTGATAACCCCCAATTGCCCCCACGGTGCCTGATAATCAATCTCTGATCTGATGAACTTTGTATCGAAAAGTTGACCGACCTCGCGAAGTCGACCGAATCCACCGGAAGTGAAAAAGTTAAACCGCCCAACGTCAATGTAGAAACGCGACTCGCTCAGTCGTTCCCTTAACAACCTTTGCGCATTGGTTTGATAGAAATGGCGTGTATCCACCCAAAAGGATTCCACGAAATGCGCCTCTGGAAACTCATATCTATACCTGAGCCGTGCGCGTGCCAGACGGAACGCCTCTTCTTCAAGTCCCATTTCGTTGGGACGAAAGCCGTCCTGAATCTCTTCAAACTGAACCTCGCCCAGCCACCCTTCGTGAATCCATTCCGTGGCGGTGTGGTACGCCCAGTGCATCTCGCCATCAACCCAATCTATGGCGTACTGAGACGCTGCAGTCCAGTCTCGATGCAATCCAAATCGCCCATTGAGCGATAGGAGGGCGACATCTCTATCGGCTTGGTGTTTGTGGATTCCCATTGCACCGATGACAGTCCGTTCACCAATGTCATGATTGATCCGTCCGGCTAAGAGATTCACCTGCTTTTTCTGATCCGCATCGTATCGGTCGATCATTTTGCCGTAGGTATTGATGACAGCGAAATTAGAATTGCCAACTTTGCCTGTCGTTTTCGCACCCACATCAATTTCTTGGACGCGCCGGGTATAGAATAGGTTCAGCGGCAACTCAAATAACTCAGCACCCTCCCTGAAAAACGGACGGCGTTCTGGAAGGAATAACTCTCGATCACTTGAGATGTTAATTTGCGTCGGATCGCTCTCCAACTGTGAAAAATCGGGATTCAGCGTCACATTCGAGGTGAGGTGCGTTGACATCGGGAGAATTACGTCTACCCCGCCATTAAGGTCGTTGGGACGATTGACGAGCGCACGATAGCTGCCATACGGAAGTATACCGATCTTTTGTGTTGTTTTGATCTTTTCTAAATTCAGTCCGGTCAAATCGCCGAACTCTGAGACGCGTGAGAAAAAAGCCGTCTCTGCCCATGAATGGGATTGACCATTTATCGGACGCACCCGCCAAAAATTGATGCCCCAGGTGGTGTTACGCCGATTAAAACGAACCTCATTGAATGGAATCGCAAATTCGGCAGTCCAATTGTCCTTGTGTTTTTTTACTTTCACCTCCCACTTTGCGTCCCAACTCATGTCAAAGACGCTTTCATTGCCGACTCTCTCATCCGCTTGTGTGCCGAGTGTATTGACTGCAAAGATATAACAGTTGCGCTGGTCGTGATAGGTATCAAGCATCACCTCAATACAGTCGTTCTGCCAGACGAAGGAGTCACGACGTGTCATCGTTTCTCGGAGATTCTTCATGTCTGGCTCCTCACAACGCACGCCGATATAGAGCATGTTTTCATCATACAGCACCCGAACTTCGGTGTCTAATTCAGCCCTATGTGTTTCTCCCTCCTTTGCTCGGAAGAAATTGGTTGCAATGTCGGCGTGTTGCCAAACTGGGTCTGTAAGTTCGCCATCAATAACGGGTGGGTTCTCCGTCAAGGTTGCCCGAAGGGTGCGTCTTGTACTTTGCGTCTTTGCAAAGAGTGGCGTGGTCGCCAAGAGCAGTATCGAAATCCAAATGAGTGCGTGTGTCCACTGCACCCGTCCAATTTGTTCCATTGTCCCCTCATTCTTTTATAGTGTGTGTTTGTGATGTGTTTAGCAGTTTTGCGAATTAAATCAAATCTCCTTCATCAGGGATATAACCCACACTGACGAAAATTCATCAGAAAATTTGTCTATAGTAAGGGGTTAGGGGGTTGCGTCTTGAGTAAGCGTAAGTAATTACAAGATTCGCCATAGTAAGACACGCGGAGGGCATCTACGGCGTAATACGTATTATGGTGAAACTTACAATTATGTTTACACCTACCCTTAACGAAGGAGCGTTTGTAGTAGGGCGATTCATCGCCCGTCGTATTAATGAAGTGTAAAAGTATTTTTCTAATTCACCATAGTTCACGATACTGTAGCGAAACCGCAGCACAATGTTGGTGTGTCTACTTTTCGCATCCAAGCCGTCCGCTGCCTCTTCGCTATGCTCTACGACCTAATCTTTTGTTTCTGATAGTTTACGCATTGCGGCAAGGTATAACGCTTTGCTTTGATTTTCGAACGGTCCCGGATTGTTCGGGTTTTCTGGAAAGTCTGAGAACAGACTCGCTTCACTGACTTCCTCAAGGTCAAGTGGATGACCTAACGCCTCTATTTCTCCCAAATAAGCGGCTCCCCAGTATTCGAGATTGAACATGAAACAGTGGATGTAACACAGCACTTCAAGATTTTTCAACGTTGCACCCGTCTCTTCCAGAAGTTCTCGGTGTGCAGTTTCTTCAGCCGTTTCCCCGGGTTCGGCGCGCCCACCCGGCAGTGTCCAAATGTCGTTATCACGCCATTTGCAGAAGAGTATCTGGTGCTGTTGATGTGCGAGACAATTGACAAACTCAATTTTCCCTACATCTGCTGGTGGTTCTCCGAAATAAAGTAACATGTAGCCATCTTGTTCCTTGACTTTTTGAACCATTTTTTTCCTCTCTAAATACGAAAATCTACTATAGGTAGTATTCTGTCATACGTCCATTGCTGCCGTTACGAAGATAATCCGATGGACTGTCAAGCAAGGATTTGGATGAATAGAAACTACGCGATTTGACTGGATTTAGCTGCATTCCAAAACTTGGGAATACCAAATTCATGAAGAATGTCTCCATGAAATTAAGAGACAATCGAAAACTACAGAGCGTTTGTTCAATCGCTTCAGCCTGCTTTTTTAATCGTTTCCGCGCACGACTCAGGCGGCTCTTAATTGTGTTCTGAGATACGCCTAAAAACTTGCTAATCTCTTCGCAGGTCATTTCAGCGAGATAGTAAAGACGGATCACTGTCCGGTCAGCCTCTCGGAGTTTATCAAGGAGTTTTTGAATCAAGGCGCGATCCGATTCCCTTCCTCTTTCCTTCTGCTGTTCTGCTGTATACTCGGTATAACACAATTCTGTGAGTTCCTCGGGATCGGTTGATGTTAGCGACTGTAGTTGCGGTTGAGTGGCTTGTTTTCGGAGCCACGTGACGCACAGATTATTGGCGATGACATAAAGCCATTTGGCAAATCGGTCTGGGCGTGTCAGTGTATCGAGTTTTTGATACGCTGCGAGGAAAACCTCCTGCGTAATGTCTTCTGCGATGTGAAAATCGCCGATTTTTCGCCAAGCAAGCGCGTGAATCTGCGATTGATATTTCTCAACCAAAACGGCAAAAGCGTTATGATCGTCTTCCAGAGTGAGTTGAACCAATTTATCGTCGCTATGTTGCATAGGACTCCTCCATAAGAAATCTTTCTTCTGAGATTAAAGACGAAAATTGGGGAGCGAAAAGTTGCACCTTTAGAAAAAAAATACATTTAAAAAAAAAGACTAATTTTTTCGATTTCCTGTGTGAAACATGACGGTATAGAAAGTATAACCTACACGGGAGAAAATGCATCAGAAAATTTGGCTATCAACTCTCGGAATTCGTGTGAAAAATCGTACAGGATGGCTTAAATTTCGCGTTTAGCAGTGTAAAACTGCTTTAGTCGTGGGCACTGTAGGGAGTAGGTCAACTATTATTTGCTCCGAAAATTAATCCTGGATTTCAAAACCTATGTTTAGAAGGATTTCTTTTGATATATTTCTTTTACAACAGTTTCGATCGTTGGTTCTTCAATCTTTATGTCACGCGGATGAAGGTGGTCCAAGATTTTTTGAATGATATCGATTGCCGAAATTTCATTTTTGTCAAAAGAAATGGTTAAGGAGTAGTCGTTTCGCCGTGTGAATTCGAGTTTAGCAATCTTTAGTTGGTCACGAATACCGTCTATATCAACGCGCTCATAAAGATCGACCTGAATTTTTCGTTCTCTGGCTAATTCATCTTTTGCCTTTTGTAGGTCTCCATCAAAGATAATCTTCCCTTGATCAATGATGAGGCTTCTTTGGCAGAGATACTCGATGTCACTGAGGTCGTGCGTTGTTAGGATCATAGTTGTTCCGAGACTTGCATTCATCTCTTTAATGAATTCCCGGATATTCGATTTCACTGCAACATCGAGTCCAATCGTGGGTTCGTCCAAAAAAACGACGGGTGGATTATGCAATAAAGACGCAGCGATGTCACACCGAACTCTCTGTCCCAGGCTTAATTTTCGGACGGGGATGTGAAGTAAGGGACCGATACCTAACACCTCTTTAAACTTTTTTAGTTGCTCTTGGAAATCTGTCTTGCTGACTTCATAGATGTCTCTGAGAAGGGTAAACGCTTCAATGACGGCTATATCCCACCATAACTGGGTACGTTGTCCAAAAACAACGCCAATATTTTTCACATGCTGCTGTCTCTGTTTGTAAGGCACAAGTCCATTCACCGCCACTTTTCCGTCCGTTGGGGTGAGGATGCCTGTTAAGATTTTAATCGTTGTCGATTTGCCAGCACCGTTTGGTCCAATGTAGCCGAGGATTTCTCCCTGCTCAACATGAAAACTGATTTTATCTACTGCTTGAACGAATTCGTATTCTCTTTTAAAAAGGTTGATGAAGGCACCTTTCAATCCTTCCTTGCGCTTGAACGTTTTATAACTTTTGGTTAGGTTTTGGACCTCTATTAAAGCCATCAGATACTCCTTTGAGTGATTAAGAACCGGAACTTTCGTACCTGCGCACTCCTAAATTCCATACCAGAGTCCCTATTCCCCAAGTTAGAAGGGCGATGACAGGGGTTAAGTAGACGTGAAGGACGTAGTCCTGTCTGCCTAAAAAGAGCGTTGCAGGATAAAACGAAGTAAATGCCAAAGGCAATATCCAACTCAGGAACACTTGTAATGCCGGGCTGTAAATGGTAATGGGATATTTCGCGAATTCACGGACGGTCATTAGGGGCCAGGCAAGTGCCCCTGTTGGGTCCTTTATCCAGAAGGTCAAGCTCACCAAAATAAGCACCAACCCTGTAAAAATGAGGGTCGCTGAGAGTACCAGTCCGAAAAAAATGAGGCACTCAAAGGTAGATAATGACATATTTAACTTCGCTGCAGCGTAGAATAGGGCACCGACTCCCATCGCCAAGGTAGAAAACGAGCCGATGTCCAATCGTTCAATGATAATCTGGAATAGAGGTGGCAATGGGCGAAGCAACACGCGATCAAAATTTCCATCAAGAATGTAAAAGCGTCCCAACTGGATTAGATTTGAAAAGAACATCGAAAACAGCGCAATTGAGGTTTGGGCAAACCCATAAATAAAAAGAATCTCCCCATAACGCCAGCCATTGATATCCGGAATATGGTTGAAGATTATTAAAATAAAAATCAGAGAAGTGATCTGAGTCGAGAGGGCGAACACCATCTGGATCAAAATATCTGCTCGATAGGCGAGTCTACCTTTGAAATACTGTCCAAAGTAACGAAGATAAATTTTCCCATAAAAGAAGAGTCGAGGCATTGACATAAAGTTTAACCCCCTTGTATCGTCAGCTTTCGCACCGAGGTCTTGAACAAAAAGAATCCGGCTATGGATAAGGTAGATGCCCAAATGACTTGGACAGTCAACGCACTAACTGTTTCTTCGACACCTAATCGACCCAAATAGATCTGCATCGGTATATAGAAAATCATTTTGAATGGCAGGTAATCTAATATTGAAACCACCCAGCTCGGAAACATTACCAACGGTATCAAGGTCCCTGATAGCAGTTCAATGCTCGCGGTTGTAGCAAAGAGAACGCCCGCATTATTTTCTATATGGAAAGTGGTGAGACCGACCAAAAAAGCAATTCCAGCGTAAATCAAAACTCCGAATATTAGACTCATAATGAATGGCACTGGGCTATCGGGGGGTGTCAATCCAACCCATAACGCCCAGATCGTTAAGACGGTAGCACCTCTAAAAAGAAGTTGAAAGAGAATACCTCCAAAAGCCCGAAAATATATGTATAGCTGATAACTCACAGGCTTTAAGAGATTCATAATGAGTCCTCCACTATGATACTGACCGCTCATCTCACGAGAAATCCCCCGGAAAGTTCATTGATAATAAACCGAAATACACCGGCAATCGCTACGTATGTGACCATATCGTCTAAGGAATACCCGCGAATCGTCCTACCATCCGCCAGAATCGCCTTCCAGAGAAAATAATTGACAATTATTATCAGAAGATATTCCGTTAAGACTAAGAAAAAGTGGGCACGGTAGCTTAATCGATCAATAAAACGGATTTTGCTAAACCGCGTATAAATTCTGAAGCGTGTCCGAAATTTTCTGAAGTGTGCCATTGCGATCTGTTCCAATATAAAATGTTAGAGATTCCACAGATAAGAAACTTTGGCAACGATGACCCGATTTTCTAACCGAAGCCTTCTTGTCAACCCCCCCCGACTTTCATTGTAAGCCAGAAAGAAATGGCTTTTGGGACTGTATTCCCAGCCAATAAGCCCGCTGATAAGATATCTGAGATCCGTTTCTTTTTTGCTATAATGTGTTTGACCCCAAAAGGCTTGTGTAGATAACCGAAAAAAGAAGTCCCTGGTCAAAAGATAAGTGACTCGGACGGAATTGGAAATAAATTCTCCATCTATTTCACCGACTGGGGTTGAAGTTTGGGCAACTGCAAGCATTAATTCAAGAGTCAGATTATTTTTCGGGCGCAAGGTGCTTTGGATGTCAAAACTTCTTTGCTCTCCAACATACTTTTGGGCAAAATTATAGAAATTACCCATACCTATCTGCAAAGTCGTGAAAAATCGCTTGGCGGTATCCGTCCGAAACATCAATTTCGCTTCTCTTGTCCAGAAAACCTCTGTCAACTCCGCTTCTCTTGCATAATTGAAAATGAAATCAACTCGCTCCAAAAATAGCTCCCGAAATTTTACCCGGGACCAAACACTATTTGACAAAAGTAAAAGATCTGGATCAAACCGTGGGTTTATTTGAAGGTTTGGGTGTTGACGCTTCCAATCCGAAAAGTACGGGGCGGTGTATAGCCCTTGGGATAGACGGCTACCGGTGCCTATAACGAACTTTTCATGCCCTAACACAGCGAGACGCGGGGTGTATTCCAGCTGCGTTCCAACGTGCTGCCAACCGCGATGTGCCTCCTTTTGAATGAAACCTGTCTGGTTTACCGAAAACTCCGCCTCAATCCGCTCCATAGAGATTTCCGCGTTAAAGAGGTCGGTTCCTCTGGTAATGGTCAGCAAATACGCTCGCGGTAGCCGCCTATCTCCAGTGTTCCAACTTTGGGCGATTTGTCCTGTGAGGATAAGATTTTCTCCTTTTGCAATACTGGTATCCAATCCAATAACGCGGCTTTTTTCCTCAGTTATCTCTTTTCCAGCGTATATAATACCAACATTAGATTTTTCAAAAAGATCCCGCTTTGCCCGGAGAACGGTGAACCCTGCGGTTTCTCTCGTTGCAGTTCCCTTTTGGAGACCAAAATAGTCCCAGTTTCCGGTCCTACTTGAAATGATCCCTAAGGTGTAATCTCCTATCTTGCCGGTGGCATTAGTGCCCCACAGGATATCCCCCTTGCTACCAATCCGCCGACTGTAGTAAAGTTCCAAAGGCGTTGCGAAAACGCTATTGCCCTGAATGAAAAATGGACGTTTTTCTGGAAACCGGATGGGAAATCGAGTTAAGTTGATTTCCAATTGGTCTGCCTCCACTTGGGCAAAGTCCGGATTGACGGTTCCACTTATCCTAAGTTTATTCGTGAGTCTGTATTGAAAGTCAAGCCCTATATCTGACTGACCGCTTATGCCTGTTCTCTCACTTTCCGTGCCTCCACCTATAGTGTGCGGATAAATTTCCACCTGCTTTGCTGATTGGATATCCTCTATCCCTACCAAATGTCCCAATGCAGACATTCTCGTCCAAAATCCGCCATGATTTCCAGGCGGCTTCCAAGTGTCCGTTTCCCTTTTCCGTCGGATAAGTCGTTCAAAGTTAATGCCCCATACCTGCTTTTTGGCATCAGAAAAGCGGAAGTTGCTGAACGGAATTTTAAACTCAGCGGTCCAGCCTTCGCTATCTATATTTGCTTCAACCCACCAAACTCCCTCCCATGTGAAATCCACTTCGGAATCATTGTAGCGGTAATTGTCATCTTTCACGCCGCCAGGCGTGCTGACAAACTTATATCCGGTCCGATGATCGTGATAGGGATCGATAAAGAAAGATATAACATCAGAATAGAAGACATCACCACCGCGCCGAGTGATACGGTTTACAATTTTATGAGGCTCAGAATCGTAACATCTGAATCCAACGTACAGATGATGTCGATCGTAAACAATATAAACGATCGTTTCTTCAGAAGCCTGTTTGTCTGGAGTATCCTTCCAAACAAAACCACTAACAGGTGAGGCTTTTTGCCACGCTGCATCGGTTAAAATCCCATCGATGTTAGGAGGAGGAATCTCTCCTAATGGCTGTGCTCTCGCCACATAATGTCCTAAATCACGTTCATGGGCATAAAGCGAAGAAGCAAGTGAAAAGAGTAAGAAAACAACTGTAAATAATAAATTCATCTTACATTACAACGTATATTCCCACCGGTGATATTGACCATAATCAGTGGCAGCGGTTAATAGATCCGGCGCAATCGTCTGTTTAAGGCTGTCAGGGATAAACACCCCTGTATTTATGCGGTCCTCATGAAAAATAGAATTTCGAGCTGCACGAATCACATTGTGCTGTTCCTTCCGCGATAGTTGAGACTCAACAAACCCTTCAACCCACAATCCACGATAGGTTAATGTATCAACAGGTACAAAATGAATAGTCTCCGACACATCCATGGTGGACTTGCAAGCCAAAGGACCCCAAAGGAAAACACTACCCCCTTGAGCGTCCGTCGTAAAGCCTGCTTTGGAAAATGCGCGCTGACTTGCATAATTATCAATGCGGATTGATGCCTTAGCGCAATGTGCTCCCAGATGAGAACCGTAGGTCAATGCTTCCTCAATCAGAGAAGTTCCTATACCCTTTCCACGACTCGTAGAACAAACAACAACAAGATCTATTTCCCATCGAGGGATTCGGTTGAATATCAGAAACGCGGAAAGGAAACCCGTCACTTCGCCAGCCTCAACCGCAACAAAGACTTGATGCTCATGCGACAAAATGTGATCTATGAATACATCAAAGAGAAGTGAGTCTCCCCATGTCTCCTGTAATATTAGGTGAATTGGTTGCGCATCATCTGGATACGCCAATCTGACTTCTAACATCATCATTTCCATGTCCTGTTAATGTTCTGCCCACCGTAAAATTGTGGGTAAAATGATTTATAGTGAATTATAAAAATATGTAGAGGCACCGCTTGTGGGTGTCCGTTCACATTACACGCGCACATAAGCAGCTATCGTACAATCAAGCGCATCTACAATCCCATAAATCTCCGTTCAGACAACTGACTTCCTCTTCCTGTAGGAGCGACCTCCGGTCGCGACTCTTGCTAACCGCCGACCACTGATGTTATTCTTCTGAAAACTGATAACTGAAATGTGCCCAGTCCCGTACTGACAACCTCTTGGTAGAAGCACGTTGTGTCGCGACTCCCAAACTACAAATTTTTCTGCTTGAAAATCCACTGGCTTAGTCTCCAGATTGAGCCTTTACTGCTGCTGCGATGAGCCTTTCTAAATCTGCCTCTCTGGCTTTATGTGTGATTAATTTTCCTTCTCTATCAATGAGCCACATTTCAGGAATGTCACCAATACCATATTGTTGCACAAGTGAATCCTCGCCAGCCCCTTGATCGAAAATCTGTCGCCAACGGATGTTGTTTTCTTTAACGTAGGTTTGTAGTATTACTTCTTCATCATCAAGGTTGACACCGATAATGTCAAATCCCTCATCTTTATAGATATCATAAATCTTCCTGACCTCCGGCATTTTCACAGCACAGGGCGGATCCCAGAATACCCAAAAGTCGAGCAAAACAACTTTTCCACGATAGTCCCGAAGCGAAATCGGATTCCCATCAAGGTCGGTCGCGGAAAAGTCAGGGACAGGCATTCCAAGCAATTCGTATCTCGGATCAAACTTGCGACCATACGCTTCGGCGAGTTCGGTATTGCCTAACCTCTCATGAATGAAAGAGAGTCTCTCAAGGATGAATCTCTCATTTGGGGCCCGCTGCTCGGCTGCCGTAAAAATCTCAAGCAGATCCTCATATCGTTCCATCATCACAAGTATGTTCCACAAGTTCCATAGGGTCCGATAACTCGGAATTTCGAGTTTCATGGCTGACTTTAACCGCTCAATAAACACATCCGCCGATGGTTTGTTCCCCACTTTGATGTAGAGGCGGGCAAGTCCCGGATAGAGCGAAAAGAAACGCATGTCATCTGGGTGTTGCTCAAGTGTTTCTTCAAAAGAAGCGATAGCTACTTCATGGCTACCATACATATCTTCCGGCGTATATTCCCAATTCACGGATGACTTGTAAATCGCATAAGAGAAGCTTAAATTCAGAACATGCAAATCTTCATTCGCGTGATGCCGACAACGGACAAGCGGCATGATATCGCCATACACCATGTGTTGTTCCCTTTTTTTTCCTCGATATTCGGGATAGAACTGATAGTCATAACTCACCGACATTTTCGGATCTATGTTCCAAGGACGACCTGCTTTCCCACCGTATCTATCCCCAGGACAGGTCAGAACGTTTGAATCTACCAGATATTTGGGATACAGATCTGAGAGCCACTCAGGAAAATCATCGTGTGCTTTCTGATAAGTTTCAATCGCCTTGCCAATAGCAATTAAATTTTGCGTGCAAAGTTCTATGTTTGTCTGATCCACCACGGAATCATCTCCGGTAGTAGAGGTCAAAAGCGTTTCAGAAGTCTGCGAACCCATACTGTCGTTTTTACCGTTAGACAGAGTTCGCCCTGCCTGACTCCGGACATCCGGTTTTGAATCCATGTTAAGGACGATAGGTGCGTCAACGATTTCAATAGTATGTTCCGATTCCGCTTCAAAACTATATGGGTGTTGAAAATGCAGAAGATATTGGTTGCCTATGCCTATCATTAGTAATATCACTGTTACAGTTGAAACCGCAATTGTCCACGGCACTAACGGCTTACCTCGGGACGCGGCAACGGGTTTAATATGTGCTATCTCCCGCACGATATTTTCGGTGAGATTTGCAGACAGTTGGAAGCTATCCAACGCTTCTCGAATTATAGGTTCTTCCTTCTTCAAACGTTGACGCGCTCGACTGAGTCGACTTTTAATTGTATTTACAGATACCCCCAAAAACTTACTAATTTCTTCACATGTCATTTCGCCAAAATAATACAGGGTCATCACAGTGCGTTCGCTCTCCTGTAACTTGGCAAGCAACTGTTTAACGACTTTTTGCTGTGCTTCAGTCGCAGTTTTTGCCTGTTCATCTGCTACATATCGGGAATATGTCGCTTCTCCCTTCATTGCCATGTTAATGCCCTCCACCAATCGGACATGCAATCGATGCTTACGGAACCACGCAATACAACGATGGTTTGTAACCACATACAACCATCCAGGGAACCGATCCGGTTCTCTTAGGGTTGCCAGATCTCTATAGACTTGCAGAAAGGTTTCCTGCGTAATATCTTCAGCGATGTGGAAATCGCCGATTTTGTGCCATGCAAGCGTGTGCACGTGTTTACGGTATTTTTTCACGAGCATGGTGAAAGCGGTTTCGTCGCCTGCAAGCGTGCGGCGAATTAATTCGACATCATTATCTCTCATCATGCACCTCCAAAAGTAGATTTCAAATTGGCGCAGCAGGACTGTCTGATACACAAGTATCGTCTCGTTGAAAACATCAATAGGGATTCCAAAGGTCTCCAACGACCTCAATGTTTTTTATTCTGTGACATTCAAGAAGACGGCATAACATTCTTCAAGTTAATATATAGTGGCGCGCGTTAAAGGAAAATGGTTGCATAATTCTGCAGAAAAAGAGAGGATTGTGGGAAAATAAAAAAATCGTCAATACTTTTACTGTGTAGTGACTTTTAGGCTTGAGGACTGAATTAGAAATTGGCAAAGCCGGTCCCTTGATGGACACAGATAGCATTATCAGTTACCTCACCGCTCTGCTCAAGAACCGTGAATCCATGACGTTCAAGCTCTAAACGTAAATTTTCAGGAGTTCGGTAACACCGCTGATGGATGTACCAAACGTCATTCACACAGATCGTCCCCTCGTAATCTTCGGGACCGACACCGGGTCTGAAAGGATCAGGATGAAATAGGCTGTAGCATGTTTCCGTATCGTTATTCCACAGCGCGTCTTGGTCAAAGCGGGTGTAAACTTTCCCTGTTGCGTTATCGATGATTCGTGTTTCAGGATCTTCTCGATCGGGTTCAAACACGCAGCAGCTCATCAAAAAATAGCCATCCTTAGCGAGTCGAGACTTGATTCCTGAAAACATCGCATCCCTATCTGAGTTGGTAACCATGCTTTGTGAGCAATAACTGTCAATAATGAGATGGTACGGCTTGCCTTGGCGTGAAAGTTGACAGACATCTAACACCTCATACTGGATGTCTAAACACTGCTCGGCAGCAATCGCTTTCGCTTTGTCAATAGCATCAGGAATAATATCAATCCCGTGTACGCGGTAGCCTAATTGCGCTAAAAAACATGCTATTGGACCCGTCCCACATCCGAGTTCAAGGATTCGGGCATCGGGCTTGAGATCTAAACGTGGCAAGACCTCTATTAGGAAAGGTTTGGAAGAGAACTTACTGAAATCATTGGGATTCCCGTAAAGTTCTCCCCTTGACATGAGTCCCTTTGCCTTCAGTTTGGCATAATCTGCCAGATGTTCGTGATAATAGTATTTTTGTTGCATCGCTCTTTCAGAAATTGTTTGGAGAAGGGATCAGCCTGTCCTGAGAAGTTTCTTCGCTGCCTCAGACCAGTCCTGCTTGATCTCTTGAGGGACGCGAAGTCGCTCGCTGGCATGCGGGAATATACGCGTATAACCGATATCAAGCATTGGGCGGTGGGTGTCAGTTCTGTTCGGCATTCCAACATGCCACAATCGCATATCACGAAGAATCAGAGAACCCATAGGCATTGTCGCTTGTAGCGCGGGTAGGTGCTTACTTCGATCTCCGAGATATCGAACATCTGAGGGTGGGGTATCCATAATCAGATGTGAGCCGGGCCATATCTTTGTGGCTCCATTTTCTTCTAAAAAATCGACGAATGGAATATTAACATAGATACCTGAGACGGGTAGCACACAGGCGATTTCAGGAAATAGATGGTTGCCGTCGCGGTGAGGGGACTTTTCGACTTGGTTTCCGTCTATATCGGGTGGCACATCATGAATCCCACAGCGGAACAGTGCCACCTTCTTACCCATAGCGACTTCAATGACTTGGAGCGAGAACGGGTTCGTGATAAATTGATGATGGAGAAACGGCATTTCCAGGGCATGACGAACCTTACGGACCATGCCACGCTGGATTGCATCGAAATAAGCGGTTCGCGCTTCCTTAACGATCTCAAGTGGCACCCCATTTTCAAGGATCACAGCACCTACTTCTCGCAGCAACCGAATCGCCAGATTTAAGTGCGTGTCACACATGCTTCCGTTCGCTTGTTCCGCATCAGTGAGTTGGATCCGCATTGCCTTGCTCCCGAAAAAATAATGAGGACTCCAAAATGATCTGTAGCAACCGACTCTACGCCAGTTTGCCGCGTAGCAGCGGGTGGTCTTTCATCACTTCTCCATCGCGGTTTCGCGTACCCGATGGCATGTAATGGAGGACCATTGCCCGACGGTCTCGGGATGATCGGTTCGGATCTGTTTGGTGGAGCGTCATGCAATGATGAACCATCCCGCATCCCGCACCAACTGGCGCGGGGACAGCACGATCCGCGTCGGCATCCACCTCCAACAACGCTGGCAATTTACCTTTCGCTGACTCAGCACGTCCGTGCGCCGCCAATCCTTCTGCGTAACTGCCGGGGATAACATTCATACAACCGTTCTCCTCATCGGCGTCATCGAGGGCTATCCAGATGCTCACAAGATTGGGCGGGTCGCATTGCCAATATGCATTGTCCTGATGCCAATACACCTCACCGCCGTGATAGGCGGGTTTGTAGAGAGCCTGATCATGGAATAACTGGATGTTGCCTCCAATTAAACTCTCGGCAATGTCTAATAGCGGGTCGTGGTAGAGTAACTTCCGAAATTCCTCATCGAGCCGCCACATTTCCATGATCTGCAACATTTCTTCGTCACGATCGGCATCCTCATCGCTTTCCGAGTCCCCAACAACTGCAAGATTACGCAATCCTTCACCGATTGTGTCGCGTTTCTCTGCAAATAGTGCGTCATAATGTTCGCGTAGCACGGTAAGGTGTTCGTCATCAATGAGTCGTTTTTCTATGTTGAGATAGCCTACACGTCTGAATTGTTCAACCTCTTGCGGTGTAAGTTTCATTTTTTAAATTTTCCTTGCGGTTCGTTGAGGTCGGGCTGTGTAGAAGTCGGTTCGTTCTGTATATCCAGCCCGGCCTGTTGGTTGGGCTTACGCGTTTTCTCTACAAAGATTCAGTCTACATCACAGTCTTCAAGAATCTTTTGATATGTCTGCGATGCTACGTTATACGCTTCGCGAGCGGCATCACGTTCCTCTTCTCGGATGCGATCAACTTTTTCGTTCCAGCAGACTTCGACAGCCTCTAAACACCATTGCGCACTTCTGCGGCTTGCCCGGATCGGCTTCCCATCTACAATAACGAAAACGGGATTCGTATGAGACGACGGGAAGATCCGTAACGCAACCCAACTGGATCTGTCAATAGATGTCTCAAATTGAACGGGGACGATTTCACCGTTAGCTACAATTTCTTGCGTTTCGACCGCCTGACCGTTGACAATGAGTTCAACAGGTACTTTTCGTTCTTCCGCGATGCGAGCGCGCTCAATGTCCCAATACGGTTGCTGATCTAAGGGACGATTCTGGAGATCAGGATTGGGGTCCTCATTAAGTCGTGCAGCGACACGAGCGTTAATGCTCACTGTGCTGGGTGCTTCCAGATCCAACTGACTGATTTGCCCTGTCGGTGACTTTTCGCCAACTGGTACACCCCCAACGGTGAAGTCTAACAGATGACTTTTACCGTCTCCGACGTAGGAACGCCCATCTCGCAATCCTGCAGCCCATGCATCGAAGTCGAGGGAGCCAGCAGGCATTTTTACATAGATACGACCTAATCCGACGCGTTCACCGTAAATGCAAGGGAAATCCGTCTCGCCACTGATTCGCGTGCGAAAACCACAGTTCAGGGTATGATACCAAATATTTAGTTCCCAAACAGCGGGTGTGTCCACCGTGGATATGAAATCAACTGCGTCGTGAACCACGTCCACGATATACTCGTTTGCACCGATACCGTCAAAAGGAGGCATGTTGTAATTCGGCAGTTCGTCTCCATCCACCTTCAAACCCCAACCACTGTGACTAAAACCTGTCACGGCTCCCTGTTCTTTTGCCCACTGAAGGACAGGGAGATCCCAACTCGGCCATTCTTCAATGCGCTCAGTGCCGCTGTAATCGTCCTCAGTCAACGCGAGCAATGAAAGATGTCCAGCATGCGAGGAGGGGAAACCCGAAACTTCTACGTCGTAGCGCATCACGTAATCATCAGTCGAAAGTTCGTGAACCTTGCCGTCAAAAAACTGCTTCTGAAAATACCAACAGGGTCCCCACGAGAGAACGCAGCCCACGTTGAGGTCTTCTCCGAGGATGTGGCGCATCATATCTTCTGGTGTAACACCCTCGGTGGGGCTTTCATAGTGCGCACAGCCCGCTGCGTGAACATGGTGGTCCCCGGAACGCCAACCCTCTGCCGCGATGTGGATCCATCTTTCCAGACGAAATGTCTCTTGATGCGCTTCGGTATTTGGGACGGTGACGGTTTGGGTCTTTACTCGGTATTCCGGTCCCCGTGTGTATTCGACAGTATATGTGCCGGGTGGTAGAAGCACCGATTCGCCGTTGTGCCGATAGATTTGGTTGTGAAAGAAGAAATCGGGTGCCAATCGCCGTCCGCGTGATGGATACACACGGTTCAATTCGTCACGAATGATAAAGGAAGCGGTTGTCGGTTTTCCGTCGAAATCTAATACGTCAAGGATTACGTTTACCGCTGGCACACAGTGGAATAGGATCGGCACTTCACTGCGGAAGCCGATGTCCTGTGTTCCCTGACCGACATTGAAACCGAGCATCGCTTCCCGTTTACCGGCATCGCGGCTATAGAGTTGAACAATACGATACTCTAACGCTAACCCCGAAAGACTCGTCTTCAAAGGTGGATTGGAATATACTTCAATATCGAGAAATCGGTGCGGAATATCGCTTTTTGGCACGGTCATTTCTGGGTCAGCACTTCCACTGGAACGCTTATATAGGGGGGCAGCATTCGCACTCTCTGCGGCTAAGGGGGCTGTCACACCAGCCTCGTTGTGGACCTTTACCAAGAAGGTACGCCAACCTTGTTGCATCAGCTCCTTATTTACTGGACCTTCCTTAACTTTCACACGGCTTTCAGGATTGATATTGACACCGGTCAAACAGTATGGGTCAAGAATTTCTTGAATATTAACAATCGCCTGTGTATGGTCATCGGAAACCAAGGCGTTCTCAATCACTGAAAGATCGTCTTCAGAGAGGGGTGAGCCGAGATAGTCTAATGCCTCAATAAGTCGTTGGGTCGCTGATGCGAAGGGTTGAAACTCGACTTCAGTGACGAGGCTCAGTTCATCCGAGAAACCTGCTGAAGTGAAAGTGAGAAGCAACATCCAACTGATAAGTATCAAATAAAACGGACTGCTGACTCCTGTTTTTCCAAGAGTGTGATATCGATTTGTCATCCATCGCATGTGACATTCCTCCTAATCACTGATTGGTTTATATCACGAATGCCTTAACCTATCATAATGTGGGGTAAATGTCAAGTTCATAGCAGAACTATTCAGTCCAAGGCGAAGTTAACAGAAAAAAGGACGGTGAACCACCACCGCCCTTTTAGCACATAACCAACCCTAAGTAAACAAACGGATTCTGTAAGACTGAAGTTTACTTCTTATTGTAGGGTAGCGCAGGAGGTTCGCACCTCCTTTGCCCCCTCCAAACTATGCGTGCGACTTTCACCGCACATCGCTTTCCAGTGGAGTGTGGCGATAAACGCTTTAGGTCTTGATAACCACTTTTACTTTATTTCTTATTCATAAGTCATCGACTTCTATAGGACCGCATGTTTTCACATGATTTCAACTCTAAAGATAAAATGTTTTCAGAAATGTTTCAAAGCACTCAACCTGATTATGCTCGCGTCAAAGACGCTACCTAATCTCCTCAACCTTATAGATTCAGGGAGTCTACTTAGGGTCTCTCTAACTTCCTAATGTTAGACTTCATTGACGGATTTAGAATCGTTCTACACCCCGATGTGTCGTGATACGACCTTGCATTCTTATCAGACACACGAGATTGCCGCATATGAAAACAATCTTAAGAATGCCATAGTTTTTCAAAGCGTTCTATGTCATAGTTAACGAGGAAACCTACAAACATTCAACTTTCGCTTATTCCTGTCCGTCATTTATCGGACATGCCATTTTCGGACGCTCTTTCGAGTTCGCCTTTGCTTCAGGCATGCGCCATTTCCTCTTGCTTTCCACCTTGCTGTTTCCAGCAACGCAGTTAGAGTCAGAGATGCGGTGTGTGTCTCACCGAATCGGAATCAAACCGATATTCTAACATTACTTGATAGAGCGCACCATTTGATACTATTTTAGCGTTATCATCTTTCGTAGGAGCGAAACATCATCCGTTTCCAATTGGTAGAAATAGATGCCGCTTGCAACATGCTCCCCTAAACCGTTACGCCCATCCCAATATGCCGCACGACTTCGGTCGGCGTAATAGCCAGCCTGACGATGCCCTAATTCCAAACGCCGAACGACGACACCTCTTGCATCGTAAATAGTGATTTTCACATCACTCGACTTCGCTAGTTGATACGGTATCCATGTCTCTGGATTGAACGGATTCGGATAGTTGGGCAAGAGAGCACTCTCTTTTGGAATCAATGCCGTTAAAAGTTGCTCTAAGAAGCGAATACCCCTTTGTGATGTCGCGTCCGTCAAACTTAACTGCTGTGCTTGCGAAACCCATTGATGCACATCTATTGCGGTGAGCATTTCAGACAGTTGTGAATCTAAGGTGGGAGCAGCAGCGGCATCCCCCAATGTTCCAGCGACCTTGACAAGGTCTTGAATGTTGACTACGCCGTTCTCGTCAACATCGGCGACATTTTTCCCCATCTGTCCGAAACTTGATGCAACGAATACCAAATCTAGGATGTTTACTACACCATCACCGTTCACATCCACCGCCGATTTAGTGGGTTCGGTTATCTCGCCCCCTTCAACCCGAGGTCGGGACCGATTACCATCACTGTCGGAGAGCAGTGTCTCGGACAAAGTTAAGGTGGATGCCTTCACCGCCAAGACTTCAAAGGTGACTGTCGCGAGTGTGCCATCACCCTTGCTAACACTGTCGGATGAAGTTGAGGCAAGTTTCACGCGATTCCCATTAACGACGGGTAACACAAAAGTGCCAACGGGTAGATAGGTGCCGTTGCTGCTTTCAACATACCGGAGGACAGTCGCATCAAACTGCACAGCTACTTGATAACCTGCTACTGCTTCACCAGCGGCGATGTTCAGATGGAACGTCAACTGCTTTCCGACAGCAGGAAATGCTACCGATGCAGGTGATATGCTTACCACAGCATCCGTAGTGAGTATAACTGGTGTCTTAACCTCCACGGAGGTCTCGACATTTAGGACGAAGGCACCTGGGGCAGTTAGACCCGTGACAACGTTGGATTGGAGATTGCTGCCATCAAGACTCGACCGACTGATGCTTCCACGTGAGGTCGTCCAATACAGTTTGTTCTCCACAGCATCAACGGCAATCCCTACCGGGAAACCTTCAAGAAACGAATGGCGTGTCATAACGTTTGGGTTTCCACGAAGGTTTGCATTGTTGATTTTGCCAGCACTCTCATCTGTCTTTTCCGTCCAGTAGACCGTGTCTCCAAAGATAGCAATGTTCATCGGTATCCCTGAGCCGGTCGCGATGTCTTGGACGTTTGAACCGTCGAGATTCGCGCACCGAATGTGTCCCGGCATCTCCGTCCAATAAACCTTACCCCGCGACACATCTAAGGCGAGTCCTCTCGGTGTATTCAGCTCTGTGATGAGGTTCGGTTGGAAGTTTGAACCGTCAGTGTTAAGACGCTGGACTTTCCCCCAAGCGTTCGTCAAGTAAATCTTACCTCCTGCGGCATCGAGGGCTATGCTGTGAGGAGCACTCGTTAGGTTCTTGATGAGTTTCACGTTGCTCCCATCAAGATTCGCACGTCTAATCCTACCGGTGCGATTGCTTGTTCTCTCTGTCCAATAGAGTTTACCGCCGGCAGCATCTACGGCAAGTCCAGTTGCATTTTTGACATTTGGCACGAGATTTTCTACTTTATCATCGATGAGACGGTGGAGTGTGCCTGCCTCTGCATTTACCCAATACATTGGTGGGCGTTGTGCTGCGCTAACTTGCACAACTGGCGTTTGGCGTGGTGGAGCAATCTGACGTTTGTCATAAATGACTGTTGTTCCATTAGCCTTTATAGCAGGGATATGCTTTTGAAGGGCAGCGTCGTTCAGTGGGTTGTTCCGAAGCGGCAGTAGCTTCAAATGTGTCAATCCTATGAGAGGAGACACATCCGAAATGGAATTGTTCGCAAGATACAGTTGTCTTAGGTTTTTCAATCCTATGAGAGGAGACACATCCGAAATGGAATTGTTCTCAAGATTCAGGTATCCTAAGTTTTTCAATCCTATGAGAGGAGACACATCCGAAATGAAATTGTTATCAAGATGCAGTTCTGTTAGTTTTGTCATTCCAGCTAGGGCGGATACATCCGAAATAGAATTATTCCAAAGGGGTCAGAAATCTTAGTTTTGTCATTCCAGCTAGGGCGGATACATCCGAAATAGAATTATGCGAAAGGGTCAGTCGTGTCATTTTTGTCATTCGAGCCAAGGCAGACACATCTGAAATAGAGGTGTTTATTAAAATTAGTTGTGTCAGATTGTTTGCGTGTTCGAGACCAGTGAGATCTTTTATTTCAACATCAGCAACCCGAAGGGATGTTAATCCGAGCATTGTCTGTGTCGTGAGTACATCATCAGGACTCAAACCGAGGGTGTTCCGCACGGCGGCGGCTAAATTTCGGTCTGTGATTGACACAACTTCGGTATTTGGTAACAGGTTGGTGATATCAATAGGAAATATCTGTGTAGATGTGATGTTTCCGTGGACATCAATAATGGAAAGTGTTACAGTATCTATTGAAGATAAGCTTGTAGTGATAAAATCCACATTGGCCTTCGGGTTTCCGTTTAATCTCTTGCAGTCCATTAAAGTCAACGAATGCGCCCCGTGAACACGAGGATTGTATTTCATCAACTGGACTTGATGGATTCCATCCGAATCGGTTACTTCAAAACGGAGACGGATAACATTGGGTGGAGTTGCAAGGCTTGGAGGCAGCATTTTAATCGTTGGCTCTCCAACATTTACAGTTGTTTGACCAGGATTGAAAGCGCGGTGGACATCTAACCACTCCGCAGCACAGAAAGAAGTGGTCATCGGATCTGAAATACCTAAAGATGTTATCCAAATGCCATCTGCCCGAGCGTAATCATGCAACAATCCAAAGATGTGCCCGAGTTCGTGGGCGGCAAGCTCAACATCAAAACCGGTATCATCCAGGAAGGTTGTTGCTATTGTGCCAATGCCTGTAGGCGTGAAACTAATGCTGGGATCTATAACGACGAGATAGTAGATATCTTGGGACGTGTTAAATTGCTGACCAATTTCGTCTCTGACTCTGGTATGCTCCTCCCCTGCACCATCATAATATGGAGCGGTATATTTCCCCTTCACATGATGCACAATTGCCCGACCCTGTGCATCAGCTTTGAATTGAAAAGTTTTCCGGTCAAATCCGTGGTTCTCCATATGCTCTGCATAGAACTGTTGTACGTCTTTTATCAACTTATTCATCCTCGCGTCTACGTTTTCTATAGGTCGGCGATTTGGGGGGAGTTCGCGCGGGACGAAGTAAATCAACTTTACAATCGGTTGACGCGTTTGGGTAGAACCAAGTGGTAGAATACTGAACAGAGCGATTAGCGTGAAAAATAAGCATTTGAACTGCATACTTTACAAAGTCTCCTTAGGGGATCGTATAGGATGCGGATTATCAGGAACTTTACAAAAATTTGGAGAGTTTTGGCTAAAAAATGATGTGAAAAAGTCGTGAATCTCTCTGAATCGCGCTTGGCACTTTTCAATTGTGGTCATGATTCCCAGATTGCTACTCATAGATGTCTATAGGTTATCATACATTTTAGGTTAATTATCTAAAAACACCAACAATTATACAAACTATGACTTAATATGTGAAATCATAGCAAATTTCGACGTATCCGTCAAATTGATTTCAACAGACACGTCCTATGCCAAGGGAAAAAACGCAACTCACCACCGACTGACATTCCATGGGAGGGTTTCCAACCCCGACTCTTCTGTACCGCAAACTGTCAATTTGCGACCTAATACTGACCGCTCTTTGTATGAGAGGAAAACACCCTGGCAAAAATACTCCGGTTCCCGACTCTTAAAAGTAGTAGGCACGCTCCGCGGGTCCTCCGTCCACTTCTGCTGTAATCTCGCCTTTCCGATCATGATCTTCCAGTTCGTAGTAGTGCGATTTATCGCACGTTCCCCAATCACATAAATCCGATAATCAAACTATTCTCCTTACGTTTTACAGACACTCCGATAGAGGCGATTTCCGCATGTTCCCCTTTTCTCGCCTCAAGATACAAAGAGACATGCCAATTTTCCTAAAATTGACACCTATGGTGAGGTTAGAAACCGTGAAGAAACACCCAAGCAAAAACCCTACCGGACATGGGGAAATAGAGGATTACCGAAATATTTAGTGAAACTTCATACAGTTTATGCTATAAAAGAACGGAAACCTGCGTAGGTCCTAATTTATTGAAGTCTACCAAGGCATCTACATAGGCTGCAGTGGATTTGTGTAAGCGTTCAATCCGTTCCTTGGGGATAGGTCCGCTATCCTCCTCAACACACAAGTCAGATATAACGCGGATACCGACATACTTGACGTTATTAATCGCACAGACATCCACAATCGCTGATGATTCCCAATTCACTGCAACGGCTCCACTCTCTACAGCAATTTTGTCTCTAATTTCACGATTGTACACGTCCATATCCCCGCAGATTACTGGGGCTTTTGTAAGCGTAACATTGGGATCTGTTGATAGGGTATGTGCGAATCTGTTTATTGAGGATGAAGAAGCATCAAAGAGACGATCTCGCCATGTCTCTTGCTCGTGTTGGATTTCTGATCGATTTGGCGCGTCGTGTTCAGAGACACCCGTAATCACGACAATATCTCCGATATTCAAGGTATCGACCAATCCACCGGCAAATCCGAACTCAAAGAAGGTGTCTACCTGATATGTGTCTATTATCATTTGGCACATCGATGCCGCACGTACTTTACCCATACCCGACTGCATGACAACCCATTTTTTGTTTCCATCCGACCACTCAAACTGTAGCCTACTGTTCCAATCAACCGAATCGCCTACCTCCTGACCCAAAATATCCAGAAGTATACGGGTTTCGTCGGCGTAAGCCGTCATGACCCATAGTTTTACACTCACAAATTTTGCTCCATTAATTAATTGCTCGTTTTTCGGAATTCACAGTAGCTTTCATACCGAGACTGCGATATGTCACCTTTCCTCAAGGCTGCATCCACACGACAACCTTCCTGATCAATATGCGTGCAAAGGTTCTTCATACAACGCTCTCGGAGTGAGTTCATCTCTGGAAAATAGCGGTCGATCAGGCGAGTCTCGATGTCCCAAAAATTTAATTCTCGAAGCCCCGGTGTATCGGCGATAAAACCGCCGAAATCCAAGTTGTAAAGTTGGGTTGCAACGGTCGTGTGTCTTCCACCACGTCTCGGATTCACTGCGTTCGTTTTCAATTTCAAATTGGGCTGAATGGCATTCAAAAGTGAAGATTTTCCGACCCCTGATAACCCAGTGAGTGCCGAAATCTTTCCTTTCATCCACGCTTTCAAATCCTCGATTCCCTCGCCAGTCGTTGCACTCGTAAAGATCGTCCGATAACCGATTTTCTGATAAATCGCGGCTATCGAATCCACTTCTGATCGGTTTTCGAGCATATCAATTTTATTGAAACAGATAAGAGGTTCAATGCCTGATGCCTCGGCGATAACGAGGAACCTGTCCAGCATTCGCTGCCAGATGGGTGGTTCTTTTACAGAAGATACGATGATGAGTCCATCGAGATTCGGAATGAGAATAACTCTTTTGGATTGTGTCCCTCTTCGTTTGTATTGGCTCTTCCGCCGCATAACGGCTGTGATCATACCATGTGATTCATCAATCACCTGAATTTTGACGCGGTCCCCAACAAATATCTGCTGATTTGTGCTAAATGCATCTCGTTTTCCCCGCAGCGAACATTGATATCGATTCGCATCACACTGCACAATGTAAATACCGTTGCTCGCATGCATCACAATACCCTCGGGAAGTCCGATCAATTTTTCGTTGTCGAAAAGATAGCCCGTCCGTTTGAGGAGTTCCTCGTCCGGTATAATTCGTGCGCCTTTGATGGCACTGAGACGCCTGACTCGGTCTTTGACAAGCATCTTCTCCGATTTGAGTAGCAATGCCACAACGACGGGTTTGTCTTCGTCAGTGTCAAGGGCATTCTCGGCATCCCGAATCGCTGGATTCATACCAAGATACACCCGGCTATAGGTGACACGCGCCCGCCAGTCAAAAGCCGAGTAATCGCCTGCGATAATCTTTCCCGCTTCTCTTAAAGTTGTACCTGCGTAAACGGACATTGCCATTATGTTTCAATTACCTTTGTGTCGTCTACCCCGAATCGCTTCAAATTTTTGAGAATGATCCAAAGGGACGTTGGTTAAGACTGTCAAGTACCCCCGACTGAAGTCGGGGGCTTGTTAAGAGGTTAACCCCAACAAGCCTGTTGCAATAACGGGTTTCTCGTTTCACAGAGGATGGTATCCCAGACCTCTCCACGAAGGGCGCAGGCCGCCCTGTGTAAGATATTTAAAGCCGCGTTGTGGTCGCGGTCAAGTTTCAGGTTTCCACACGATTTACAATGGAACAGACGCTCGGACAACTTCAATTTGATAGCCGACTTCTGACAACACTCCGAACACGTTTGACTCGTATGGTGGGGTGGCACTTGATGGAAGTGTTTGCCATCACGCTTTGCTACCCAATAACACCAGTCAAAGAACATGCCCCAAGACGCATCAGAGATCGACTTCGCGAGGTGTCGGTTCTTCAGCATGTTGCTCGGTTTGAGTTTCTCAGCAACAACAGCATCAAACCCTTTGTGGTGAAAGAGTTTATAGACGGTTTTCGCGATAAAATCAAGACGTTGACACGCAACAATATCGTGTTGCTTCGCCAAAGCATCTTTCGCCTTATACCAGCGTTTACTCCGGTATCGCTTACGCGAAAGGTCGCGATGCAAGCGTATCAACTTCTGTTCCGCTTGGCGATAAAAGCGCGGGTTCTCCTCTTTTTCACCCTCAGAAGTCGTCAGAAAGTTGTCTGTCCCAACGTCTACACCACAAGCAGACTTTGGAACACATTTCAGCGTGTCAGGCACTTCGCAAACGATAAAGACATACCAACCGCGTGCCGTCTTTTTCAACGTGACCTCTTTCGAGTCTCCGATGAGCGGACGGTGTTGGCGGATCTTGATTTCACCGAGTTTCGGGACTTTCAATCGGTTATACCGAGTGCCTGTGGAGCGGATAGGGTTCTGACGAACACGTTCACCCGTCTTCAGTTTGTGTTTTCGCAAGTTCCACGTCAGCGAACGGACAGAACGCTTATATCGCGGATACCCTTTTTTCTCCGCACCTTCCCGGCAACGGCGTTGAAAATGCTCATGCGCAGCGTTTACCCGTTTGATCGTGGAAACTTGCATATCCTGCGGATGCTCAGAATAGTGAGAAGTGGTGGCGCGGAGGTCTTTCAGATGGTCGATCTGATCATACATCGACACAGATTTACGACCATAGTCCCACATCTGCGAACGCATCTGGTGCATGTAGTTCTGCAACTGCTTTTGGTGGCGCAACTCCGAAAAAAGCCAACGTTCCTCTATTTTCGTCGGATACGCACGGTATTTAAATGTTTGTTTCATAGTCTGTCACACATCACACCTTTAACCCCTAATCAGTGGGTAGGCAGACACGCCACCAAGCGGTGACGCTGATTATGTCTGCCAGTGTGATACATCTATTAAACCATATTTTACTAAAAATGTCAACGGTTTTTTTCAAAAAAAACGCTATGGTCTCACACACGAGGGCGGATTTTCCTCCCCCGAATGAATTCGGGGGTTTCCAATCCGTAAAAAAAGATGATAAGACGTGATAATCTTTCACCTACATACAATTTTGGATGCACTTTAGAAGACATCACGTGAATGATGTGCTGATTTTTCTTGACGTGTTTCACGAAATTGGTTATTCTTTTTATGAGTGAAGAATTGATCGAATGCAGTAGAGGGATCGATCGAATCATTTGATTCAGGATAAGGAGAATACCAATGAAAACGTATCGTGCCGCTGTTATTGGTTGTAGCCGGATGGGTGCATTTATTGATAACGAAGTCCCCGATTACGAAGCGATTCAGTTGCCTTATTCCCATGCCGCAGGCTATTTTGCCGAAGAACGAACCGATCTTGTCGCATGTGCGGATCTGCGTCCAGACGTAATGGAGCATTTTGGAAACCGATATAATGTCCCAAAAGCGAATCAATACACGGATTATCGGGATATGCTTGAAAAAGAACAACCTGATATTGTCAGTGTTGCCACACAGCCAGAGCATCGCGCAGAAATTGTTATTTACGCAGCGAAGCACGGTGTGAAAGCCATCTATGCCGAAAAGGCGATGGCGGCTTCTATGGATGAAGCCGCAGCAATGGTGGCTGCGGTCGAACAAAACAATGTCGCCTTTAACCTTGGCACAAATCGTCGGTGGCATACAGGTTTTGACAAGATGAAAGAGATCATTGACAGTGGTGAAATTGGTAACCTACGCACCTTGATTATCTATTCAAACGGTACACTTTTCAACTCAGCCAGCCATCACTTAGACCTGATTTTACGTTTGAATAGCGATGCGCCTGCAAGTTGGGTCACGGGTTATCTGCCACAAGGCGATTCGGTTTTTGATGGGGATGAACTGCGAGCTGATCCGTCTGGCGGTGGAACAATCCAATTTGAAAATGGTGTGACGGCACATGCCTTGCTAACGCCACGGAGTAGTGAATGGGAAGCAATTTGTGATGGCGGAACCGTTACCTGCTGGAACAACGGTTGGCAGTGGCAGCTCCGTAAGCAGCAAGATATACCCGGATGGAGGGCATGTCAGGTTCCTGAAACCTTTCCTGAATTTGAACGCACCAGTAGCACCGCAAACTTGGTTAAAGACCTTGTTCACGCCTTAGATACAGGGCAACCGACTCGAGGCGGGGTCCGGTGCGCGTATGCCAGCACTGAACTGATTTTTGGCATCATTGAATCGCATCTACACAACGGTGCCCGTATTGAACTGCCGTTGAAAGACTCAAAAGTCCGTTTACAAAGAAATCCATCTGCCAGACAACCCAGGACCGAGTAACCGTGGCAAGCTGGGTGTCAATCATGTACTTCAAGGGACGCGCACCGAATATCGTCCAATTCTTGCGCGCTGAAAACACTGGCTCGGTAGAGATTTCGATACTCTTCGGAGACGCTCTGACCGAATATCATTAGATCGTCTGTGTTAATTGTCACGGGTACGCCGTTGTCATATAAGACGCGAATCGGGTGGGAGGCGAGATCGGACACACCACCCAACATCACGTTACTCGTTGGACACACGTTCAATTGTATCTGGTTCTCCACAAGCCACCGCATGATTTCAACGCATTCTGCGGCACCGATACCGTGCTGAACCTCGTCCAAATCAAGGACTTCAACGGTTCGTCGGACCTCTTCTGCACCCCCAAACTCACCAACGTGTGCTTTGAGTTTCATTCCCGCTTCGCGTGCCTTTGTAAATAACGGTTTCATAACCTCAGGTGGACACACCTCTTGACGACTATAGAGATCTATTGATTGAAATGTCCTGGACTCTACCGCCTCGTATGCTAAACGCGTTAGCTTCGGATCGTCAGCATTTCCACGAGAAAAGCCGAGTTCTGGACGTAAATCTGCCTGTTCCCGATATTGCGCAGCCAAGGTCTCAATGAACGCACAAAGTCCAGCCACCCCGTCAGGATAGAATTCTGCCAGACGGATGTCGAAACTCATCTCAAGCATAACAACGCCATCCTGAATTGCGTCATTCATCGCCGACACCCCAACGAACTCGAAACCTTCACGGTGTTTTATGGGAGATACTAAGACCGCGTCGGCATACGCCATCATCCCCTCAAGTCCATTCATCTTGGGAGGTGGTTTTGTTAGAGAATGCCCTATCCAACGTTCTACGTTCTCTAATCGCGTACTGAAGAACGCATGACAGTGAACGTCAGTTTTGGCGGCTGCCTTTATAGCGTCCAAATTATCTGTAGAGAGTGCTTCAACGAAATCAATAATAGACATAATAAATCTACATACGCCAGCCATGGCACACGGCGTGTGCCTGCTACCTTAAAGATGAGCGATGTCTCCCCTCTCTGCATATTCGATGATACGTAAGTATTCACCATACACACGACCTCTTGATACCTCGTGTTGATGCCAATCTTCTTTAGACACTTTAATCCCGTCGTATTCAGCGACATAGGTAATAGGTGAAAGTGTTTGAAAAGGGAAGAATTTTCGCAAGGTCCGTAAGCATCGACCACTGTGGTGCGCCTTGCATAGAAACGCGATACTCTCAGGAGAAATGTTATGCTGCTCCAATACATCAAGACTGAAGGCAACATCTTCAAGTGTGTTTGTTGATCTGGCTTGAACGAGGATTATGGCTGATGAAACACCGCGCGCGATAAGTTCGTCACGCATTATGGACGCTAACGGTTGACCTGTTTCATGGTAGAGCCTGCCACTCAGACCAGTGACCAGTATCTTTGGAAAGCGACCTTGCAGATAATCACGCGCCACAGCGTCTAAAATTTCACTATTAATAGAAGAAGTTCCATAGATGAAAAGGAGTTCGACTGCTTGGGACTCGGAAGCCGCGAATACAGTTTGTGTAATGTGCTTAATCTCTTCCGGCGACAAATCATTCACCGCAACTTCTCTTGGAATGGGTTGGTTCTTGAAATCATTCATCTACTAACTCAATTTTTCAGTTGCTGGTTCGATTCAGGTAATTTTTCCATCTGAAAGTGTGTAGCACTCTCACCGACGATTAAAAATCCCAGCCGCTGATAAAAGGCGATACCGCCGGTGTTGACCTTTAGCACCTGAAGTGCTACACACTGTCCCTCAAGACTGGCATCGTCAAGAATAAACGTCATACAGGCGGAACCAATGCCTTTTCCTTGGTACTCAGGAAGAATAAAGAGTTGATTGACTTTGAGTGTATCAGAGGTATTAGACGTTGCCAAGAAACCGATGTCTATTCCGCGAAACTGGATGATACGAAAATCGTGCGAAGCGAACTCTCTATTGTGTCGTTCCCGTTGATAATTATCGTCCCATCCCCATACGTGTTCTACGTATTCTCGGTATGCTGCTTCCTTTACGGCAAAAACGAATTCGCTATCGTTTGCCTGTGCCTTGCGAAAACTGAGTTTCTCCACAGTAAACCTCTGTCTTTCAGATCTATCCGTCTTTCTTCGCGACAATGGCAAAACTCACATTGTAAGCCATCTCGTGTGTCCAACTTCCCGGTGTGGCATCAATATCTGGCAGGGTCCATGAACGTTCCTCAACCCGCTCAATCAAGAAACCATTGTCCACGAGCCCATTGAATATGTCACTCAAGTAGTGTCGGAAATCGAATGCCCCGTCTGGATACCTGTAAATACGTTCAGAATACGGTTCGGTGACGCGATAGAATTCACCATCCCACTCCAAGGAATGGTTGGCGGGATTGCCAAAATCTACGCGATACTGACCGCCGGGACGGATGATCCTTGATACACCTCTATAGATTTCATGAACGGACGGCACCCAACTCATGGAGGGCCCTTGGTAGATAAGGTCATACGAAGCATCTTCAATTGAGGACAGATTACGGATATTGGCGCAAATTGTCTCAACCGGATAGCCGTAATGCTTTGCCGCAGTAACATCTCCGTCAAGTTGACCTTGCGTAAAATCAATCACAGTCACACGGGCATCCAGCAGACCGAACACTGCTGACTGCTGTCCTCCGCCCGCGGCGAGACACAACACATCCTTATGAGCAACATCTCTGAGTAGGTAAGCAGGATAGATTTGGTAGAGATGATACGGGACCGAATCAAGCCCACCTTCAGCGTATTCCAAAATATCGTCTCTATCAAGGTCGAGCCACGGCACAGTAAAGCCGTTCTTTCTCAAGACTGCGGCTTCCCAACGCGCTCGATTGGCAATCGTAATTTCATCATTCATTTGGATTCACCCATAGGTAAATATGGCGTTGCTCCATTCACAAACAAATCGGCTTTTTCACGAGGAAGATGCGTTTTGACGTAGCAATCTTCTTTCGGCATCCAATCCTGTTCCCAAATAGGGCGTGCCTTTTCTCCATCTCGCGTAATGCCGCGGGCGAGACGGATGGCTCTCGGGCACTCCACCCATATTTTCAAATCGTATAAGTCTGTTAACTCACACCGCATTGTATAGACACCCTCAACAAGCACCACGTCTGAAGCAGAAATTGTATGCCATTCAGCGAGAACATCTGCCTCCCAATCGTACCGCTGGTAATGCACTGATCGTCCCTCTCTAATGGGGATGAGCACCTGATCGCGGAGACGCTCCCAATCAAAGTCGCTACCGATCGTCCTCGTTGTCTGGTTTTCACGTTGGTTGGAAGGGAGGTAGAAATCATCATGCTTGACAACCGCCACGCTCCATCCTAAAGTCTTTAGTTGTTGTTCCAGTAGTTGCGCCAAAGTGCTTTTTCCAGCACCGCCAAGCCCATCAATAGCCACGAACAGACAATCTCTTTGATGTTGGAGAGCCTTCAAACAATTTACAATGCTTGCAAGCGAAGTGAAACCCACATCTCCACCCCTTTTTGTTTCAGATCCAGGCAGGTCTGTGGAATCTGTAACAGCGATTATGTGAACCTAATATTACGGCACGCAAAAGAACATATCTGCCTTGATCCCCCAGATGGTAGGAGTGGTGATTTCTATGCTGTTCCCCGATGGATCACGAAAGTAGATAGACCTGCCCCCTTCCCAACAGATCTCTTTCTCTATGTTTATCCGGTGCGCTGTGAGATGTTCCTTCCATAGATCAATTTCATGATCTCGTACAGCAAAGGCTACGTGTCCTGCCCCTTGCATCCCATGTTCAGGCGCGTCAAGTGGACCGTCTCCAGAATTCATCGTCGCTTCTGGATTAAAAAGAAGCACCATTCGATCCCCACACCGGAGAAAAATGTGACGCCCTGTTACTTTTGAATACAAAGGAAGCCCCAAGATTTTTGTATAAAAGTGTTCAGCAGCAGCCAGATCTGTTACATATAGAGCGACTTCAAGAATCTCTGAAACTTTTAAGGTTGGCGTCATAGCGACATTCCTACATAGAAAAATACGACTCAATCCGTAGGGACGACTTAAACCATCACACTCTCTATCCATGCCTCATCAATTTCGAGACCGAAACCGGGCGCATCCGATGGAGCAACATAGCCGTCTTTGATGACGGAAGTGCCGGGTAGCTTAACCATTTCCTCCAGAGGAACACCCGGAGCAGAGATGCCTTCGGAGCGTTCACCCCACGTGATGGCAGGCATCGCAAATGCGAGATGCTGACCGTAGGGATAATTCATGCCACCGTGCGTAATTACGTTAATCCCATTCGCCTCTGCAATGTGACAAATTTTTGCCGCCGATGTAATCCCGCCACACCACAAAACGTCTGGCTGGAAGATGTCAACCAACCGCCGTCCTGCTGCCTCCGCGAAGACAGTAGGTAAATACCAGTGTTCTCCCGTCGCGAGCGTTTGCCAAGGGAGGCGTTGACGCACTGTCTCATAGCCGACAAAATCATTGGGAGAGATGTAGTCCTCCATCCATTTCAACCCGTAAGGCTTCATCGTTTCACAGACGCGTACCGTATGTTCTATGTCAAAACCGGTCCAAGCATCCAACATCAAGTCGACGTTATCGCCAATCGATTCCCGCGTCGTTGCTACCAATTCTTCCAGTTTGACTAAGCCTTCTTTTCCTTGATCTGGTCCCCACGGTGTGAAGAGTTTTGTGGCTTTGAATCCGAGTTCCATATACCATTCCTGATCGAACCCAGAGGCGTAGCAGAAAATCTTTTCTTTTTGTGGTCCGCCGAGGAGTTCATAAACCGGTCGTCCCAAAATTTTGCCTTTGAGATCCCACAACGCGCAATCCACCGCACTGATGGCGTAGCTCGTCAAGCCGGTCGCGCCAAAGGCGGCGGATAATCGCACCATCATGTCCCACACTTTCTCAGTTGCCATGCAATTCTCGCCGACCAGATATGGGGCAAAGTGATCTGAAATGATTCGGGTCACGGGACCCCCGTAAAGCGAGATACCGAAACCCCATGTCCCGTCTTCTGCCGTTATAATGCAGGCAGGGCGTTTCCATTCTGAATAGGAAACATGTCCCTCTTTCCTGTTAAATGACGGATAACGCGTAATGGGTCGGTTCAGTTGATAGGTTCCGGATCGGCTCGGTGTACGCGGCGTTGTTGTCGGTTTCGGGTTTAGCTCGATTTCTACGACACGAATTTCTTTAATCTTCATAAGGTTTCCTTTCTATACCGGATGAAGTTGCAGATACAGTGACTCTTAAATTTGAACACTCCGTTTTCAGGGAAAAAGCAATAGAGAAAGAGATTAGGGATTTCAAAACTTGACTGATTACGGTGGCATGTTCGGTAAGTGACAGATTTCCTCAAAAAATTCAGGAATTGTCAACAAGCCAGCAGTCCATAAAAATGCTCTATCTCGTTCTGTGAGTTCGTTTAGACATATCCACGCAACGTCCACAAGAACCTGACTTTCCTTTAGTTCAGGATCACTCCCCAAGGACACTGCCTGCGTGCCTATTTCTATCAAATAAGTGTAGTATTGATCACTGGGTGCAAAAGTAACAACAGATGTTGGGCGGATTATAGTCCCTTCGACACGGCACTCCTCCCAAAGTTCCCGCAGCGCAGCTGTTTCGGGTGTTTCATTCGCTTCGATACGGCCACCCGGAAGGCACCACCACTCCTCTCCTTCGTGACGATGCTTGACCATTAGAATTCTTTTCTGCCTGTGAACGAGACACTGCACACGCGACATTCATCGCTCCTTGATCCAGGACCTTCTGATAACGGAAGAAACCTTTTCAATATACAGGGTCTTGTATCTCTTCGCGTATCTTGTGATAGGATGACTTTCGGGGTTATTCATTCAAACGTTCTCAAGTCTTTAGACAATGACACCTAATATCAACGTGTGTTGTGCGATTTTTCTTGCGCGAAACTATTTTTTACTATATGATAAAAGCTTATAAAATACTGTTTATCTTTTGGAGTGATGCTTGTTGAAAGTATAGCATCTTTGGTTGTTTTTCTCTATCAAAAACTGTGTCTCTACTTTCCGCCACTAAAGGGGCGGAAAGTAGGGCAATGAACAGGACATAAGGAGATAAGAGGTGTACAGAATAAGCGTTATTGTAGTTTTCGCCGTTGCTATGAGCCTTTGCTCTACAGGTGTGTTCGCAGTGGATCTTACAGAAGGGCTCGTCGGTTACTGGCCCCTTGATGGCAATGGAAACGACGAATCCGGCAACGGAAACGATGCCGAATTGGAAAAAGGCGCGAAATGGTCCGACGACGGTTGGGTGAACGGTGCCGTTGAATTTGACGGTGGTGGCGGACACGCCGTTGTTGATAATTCGTTTGAATTGACAACGACCGCAATCACGGTGATCGCCCGAATCAACGGCTGGAAAACGATAGATTGGTCGGGAATTGTCGTCGGTCGAAGTGATCCAGCATCGTGGTGGATGGGGGTCGCCGCGAACAACACCCTAACCTATGTGTGGAACAACAACTCCGATCTGACGTGGAACTGGCAAGGTGCTCCAGAAATCCCAGAAAATAAATGGGCATTGGTTGCAATAGCGATTGAACCTGATAAAGCAACGAGTTACATTTATCACAGAGCGACTGATAAACTCGATTCTGAGGTAAACGACATTCCCCATATCGAACAAACAGTCAAAAACTTAAAGTTCGGATGGGATGAATGCTGTGGTGCCAGATACTTCAAAGGGTTGATCGATGAAGTGATGATCTATGACCGAACTTTGGGTGCCGACGACCTCAAAAGGCTCGCAACCATCGGACTGCCTGTCGAAAGTAAAGGGAAACTCGCTGTCACCTGGGCAACACTGAAACAAAATTAGACGAAATATTGGAAAAAGTACCTTTCAGGCAATATGCCGCTCTCCTTTCACAATACCTCAAACCACAGTGGATACGTGTGACCCTGCTTGCTGTATTCATGTTCAGTGGGATAGGGCTCGCCCTACTCAATCCACAAATCCTCCGCTATTTCATTGACACGGCAAAAGAAGGTGGCGAAACGCGAAACCTGGTCATCGCTGGCTGTGTGTTCTTTGGAATCGGGTTCTTTGGACAAGTGCTGATGTTGGTCAACACTTATTTAGGACAAGACATTGGGTGGCGAGCAACAAACTGGATGCGCGGCGACCTTGCGTATCACTGTCTACAACTCGACATGTCCTTCCACCATGAACACACGCCTGGTGAGATGGTAGAACGCGTTGATGGCGATACCGCAGCACTGTCAAATTTTTTTTCTGAGTTCATCGTTCAGGTAGTAGGGAGCTTGTTGCTGCTCGGTGGTATCCTGATTGTGATCACCCTTGAAGACTGGCGCATCGGTATTGCATTGACCGGTTTCGTGGCGATTTCTATTATAGTCTACAACCTAACCCGGAATATTGCCGTTCCCCTCTACACGGCTGAGCGAGAAGGCTATTCCAGACTGTTCGGGTTTCTCGAAGAACGACTGACAGGTATTGAGGATCTTCGCACAAACGGCGGTATCGGTTATACCATGGATCGGTTCTACGATGTGAATCGGGATGTATACGGTCGGGCTGTCAAAGCACATGTGATGGGAGAAGTACTCCAAACAATCAGCGGTGTCCTTTTCGCATTGGGAGTTGCGCTGACGATGGGGATGGGTATCTACCTGTTTCGGCAAGACGTTTTCACAATTGGGACCGTCTACCTCGTTATCCATTACACGATGATGCTTCGAGGTCCGTTGATTATGATTAGTCGGCAGATTAATGAACTTCAACGGGCAACCGCGGGGTTGCAACGGATTGAAGAACTCTACCGCATCACCTCAAACATTGAAGATGGAACGGAAGTGCTTCCAGCAGCCGACGCGCTCGGCGTTGAATTCAACCATGTCACATTTGGCTACACTGAAGATGAATCGGTACTGAAAGATGTTTCGTTCCAACTGACTCCAGGAAAATCGCTCGGGTTGTTAGGACGGACAGGTAGCGGCAAGACAACAATCACCCGACTCCTGTTTCGATTCTATGAGATTAATAGTGGACAGATTCGCGTCGGCGGCAAACCAATTGAGGCACTTCGCTTGGATGATTTACGGAACCAAATCAGCATGGTTACACAGGATGTGCAACTCTTCAATGCAACCGTGCGTGAGAACTTAACGCTCTTTGATGCCGAAATCCCTGACGATCGGATCCTGTCGGTGATTGAAGAACTCGGATTATCGGAATGGTATCAATCTCTGCCGAACGGACTTGACACATTTCTTGAAGGCACAGGTCTTTCCGCGGGCGAAGCACAACTGCTGGCGTTTGCAAGGGTTTTCCTCAAAGATCCGAGCGTTGTTATTCTCGATGAACCGTCATCGAGGCTTGACCCAGCAACGGAGCAGCGCATCGACACTGCGGTGCAGCGGTTATTGAAGGGACGCACCAGTATCATCATTGCGCATCGGCTTGGAACGGTTCAACAGGTAGACGAAATTATGGTCCTCGCCGATGGGGAAATTCAGGAACACGGCGAACGAAATCAGCTTGTTCAAGATCCTGATTCGGTCTTCTCACAATTGCTAAAAGCAGGGTTAGAGGACTTTGAATAATTGGCTCCGTGCATCGTTCCACTTCGTTTCACGATGGTTTTTGATGTGTTTCAACCGTAAGCCAAACCAACGGGCCGGGCTGGATATACGGAGAGGACACTTCTTCGCAGAACCCACCTGAACGAACCGCAAGGAATAAGAAAAATATGACAACAGGGCAAGCATCGATTCGCCTCATCCGTTACCGTCCGTTCCTTTTTCTCGGCACTATCTTTTTTCGCGGATTAGACGACCTAATGCCGTTCTTTGACGGACTTATTCGGAAGGCATTCTTTGATGCACTTGATCCCGTCACTGGAGGATCGGGGGTAGGATTCAATCCGTGGACATTCGTTGCACTCTTTGTTGTCGCCCACCTTAGCGATCGAGGCGTACTCATCTCTTCAGCGTTCGTATGGGCGCGCTGGCGTTACGCTATTTCAACGCTTCTCCGAAAAAACCTAATGACAGCCATCATGGACATGTCGGCACCCCATAGTGTGTCAACCGCCTCTGGTGAAACGACAAATCGGCTACGGGACGACGTCCAAGCGATCCTGAGTTATCTGGAACAGTATATTCACTTATGGGGCAATCTTATCTTCGCGATCTTGTCAATTATCGTGATGGCTCGAATTGATGTAACCGTAACTATCATCACAGTCATCCCGTCTATCCTGATCATTACAGTCGTCAATGTGTCAAGACGATTCATTCAGAGGTATCGTACAGCACAACGTATCACCACGGAACAGTCGACTAATTTTGTCAACGAATTGTTCCAATCCATCTTGGCAGTGAAAGTTGCACGGACGGAACCGAATGTAATTGCTCATTTTCAGAAACTGAACGATGCACGCCGCAAGGCGACTGTGGTGGACAACCTGTTCAATCAAGTCTTGCGATCCATAAGTTTTAATATCAATACCCTCGCCACCGGCGTGGTTTTGATTCTGATTGCTGAACAGATGAAAGCGGGCGTGTTTTCAGTCGGCGACTTCGCACTTTTTACGACATATATCGGTGAAGTTGCCAGAAGTGGGTCGCTCGTCGGCAGTATAATGGCGCAGCACAAGCGGGCAGAGGTTTCGTACTCCCGTATGGAACAGACCGTTGATGAGATGCCGAGGGAAGATTTAGTAGAACACACACCGGTATATCTGCGAGAACAGCAACCACCGCTCCATATCCCTCAAAGGACCGAGGCAGATCAGCTACATGAACTCACCGTTTCTGGTCTTACCTATCTCTACGATAGCGAGACAGCGGGGATTACTGACATAGATTTGAAAATTCCAGCAGGTTCGTTCACTGTTGTTACGGGACAGATCGGTTCCGGTAAATCGACGCTGGTGCAAACGCTCTTGGGTATCCTGCCCAAACAAGCAGGCGAGGTGCGCTGGAATGGCAAAATTGTTGAGGATCCGAAGTCGTTTTTTGTTCCGCCTCGTTGTGCATATACACCGCAGACCCCGAAACTCTTCAGTGAAAAACTCAGTGACAACATCCTCATGGGGTTGCCGTGGAATTGGGATAACCTGAATCGGGCGATCCGGCTCGGTGTCATGGAGACAGATCTACCGACGCTTGAAGACGGGCTTGATACTATGGTCGGACCGCGTGGGGTCAAGTTGTCCGGTGGGCAAATGCAACGTACAGCGGCGGCACGGATGTTTGCCAGAGACTCGGATCTTCTCGTTTTTGATGATCTTTCTTCCGGGTTGGATGTAGATACGGAGCAGATCTTGTGGGAACGTCTTTTTGAGACCACGCGGGCAACTTGCCTCGTCGTTTCTCACCGCCGCCCCGCGCTGCGTCGGGCAGACCAAATTGTCGTCCTAAAAGACGGGCGCGTTGAGGCAGTCGGAACGCTGGATGAATTGCTTGCCTCCTCTGAGGAAATGCGGAAGTTGTGGGCAAGTGATTGAAGTGGACGCGCTGTGAATACTCCTTGCAAACGGGGAGCTTTTTGTTACTTTCGTTTGATTTTTGTAATGGCACGTGGTATTATTGATAGATAAGAAGTAATCAATGCACGACGCACATCTGAGAAATCTACAGGTCCACCGGACCTCAAACGGACGAGAACCTTTCACCGAATGGTTTGAATCAATTCAAGATACAAAAACACAAACTCGGATTGAGGCTCGACTTAACTCGATGAAATACGGCAATTTTGGGGATTATCAATCTGTTGGCGATGGTGTCTTTGAGTTGCGCCTGCACTTCGGCGCTGGTTATCGTATCTATTTCGGTGTGGTAGATAACACGATTGTCCTTCTACTTTGCGGTGGCGATAAGTCTTCTCAGGCACGGGATATTGTACGCGCAAAGGCCTATTGGTTGGAATACAAGGAGACACGAAAATGAAAGAACTGAGAACATGGACTGAGTACTTAATTGAACGCTTTGCCACTGACAAAGAGGAGGCGATTGGCTTTCTCCACGCGGTCATGGAAGAGTATCAAATCCATGGAAATCCAGCGGCGGTTATAGGGGCACTGGATACCGTTGTAGCATCACGAGGCGGGATTTCCGAACTTGCTAGGAAAACAGACATTGACCCACAAGTTATCTCAGAAACCCTATCAAGCACCGAGGCACCGCGGATTGACGCACTTAGAATTATTCTTAATGCCTTTGGGTGCCAACTTTCAATTGAACCACTAACGGCAGTTAATAGCAGTCTTGAGGATGCCACAACGCCATCGCGAGAGCCCGCCGACATCACCTATGAACTTGATGAACGTCGCGCCTCTGCAGACTAACACATTCCCTCGTAAATTACGACCAACTGAGGATATAACGTGAATTCAAATACCGTTCATACGCTTAACACGGGCACGGAACTGTTCGTTGATGATATGCTGATCGCTTCTAAACGTGGCGTAACGCGCACACTGCATCAATGCGTGAAGCATGACGTTTCTGTCCTTAAACCTGATCCGAATAATTCGTGGGAACACGGAGGACCGGATCAATCCAGACGCGTTCACCTCTACGGCACCACGATGTACGATGCCGCATACGGGAAATATCGTATGTGGTACATGTGCCGCATGGGACCACATTGGCGGTTTGAGGCGAATGAGATTCCAGGGCTTTACGTTCCGCGTCCAGACCGAAACCCGTCAACATATAGGGGACAGACACACGATGCGTACGGGCGGAAATTCGTCGAAAACGACCGTGGTGATCTTACCTGCTACGCCGAAAGTGACGATGGATTAACATGGACGAAACCGAATCTCGGACTCTTTGAATTCAATGGAAACCCAAACAACAATATCGTGTGGGATCTACACGGCGCGTGTGTCTTCCGCGATGACGAGGCATCGGACCCCCAGAAACGGTATAAGATGATCGGTTTTTGCAGACGGTATCGCAACGTGTTTCTGCTCACGTCACCCGATGGTATCCGATGGGACGATTCAGACTACTTGGAACCGGTTGCAGATCGGGACAACGAAGGGGCATTCAATGTAATTTACGATAACAAAAAAGAGATGTTCCGGGCTTACGCACTGATACGCGGGGACGATAAAGACGCACGACGTATGATCGCATATACCCAAAGTCCACGCTTAGAGGGACCGTGGAAACCCCTTGAACCGATGTTCGGTGCAACTGCTGAGGACGATGAAATCGGTGTACAGCGGTATGGCGCGGATCGTGCTGAGATTCACAACATGTCGGGTTTCCTCTATCACAATATCTACATCGGACTCGCTGGGGTGTTGTATGTGACAGGACCCGGGGCAGCGGAGCACGAGATTCCTATTGACGGACCGATTGACGCACAACTCGTTAGTAGCCGAGACGGATTCAATTGGGATTATCCGGATTCGATTCGGACACCCATCATTCCACGCGGCGAAAGCGGTACATTCGACACCGGTATGATTATGGGAACTGCCATAGAGCCGATCATCACTGATGATGAAATTCGCTGGTACTATACGGGGACCGTCCACACCCACGGTGCCCAGATGAAGGATAGACATAAGGAGATTGGGCTTGCGAAGTGGCGATTAGATGGTTTCGTCTCCCTTGATGCTGATGCGGAGGGTGGGGTCATTGAAACCGTCCCGTTGCAGATTCCGGACGGTGGGCTTGAAATCAATGCAGATGCAAGCGGTGGACAAATCGGCGTTGAAGTGCTGACAGCCGATGGACAGGTTCAATCCGGTTTTTCGATTGATGATTGTGTCCAGATAACAGGGGATAACGTCCGACATTCGGTGCAATGGAAATCGGCAACGTTAGCGGATGCAGTGCAACCCTTACGGCTCCGTTTTGTGCTGAACCGAGCAAAACTTTACGCGTTCCGAGTCGGAGTAAACTCATAATCGCGGCATTTGTGAAGTTCTGTAAACTTCAGCACATATTTTTTTCTTCACTCTTCATCATTTATCGCTGGGATAATGAAAGCGAAGCGTCCACCAAGGTCGGCATCATTTTGATCGACTGGGTTGAACAGCCGGGCGCGGTGGCTTAGATCGGCGGCGTCCACGACATTGTTGGATATCAGCTATTATTTTAACGACTTGTCCACATCTGGATCCAGTTCTTTAGCCTTCTCAAAATCCGCTTTTGCCGCTTCCTTTTGCTCCAATGCCTCTTTCGCAAGTCCACGCTCATAGAAGTATTCTGCGTTCTCTGGATCAAGTCGGATCGCGGTATTAAAATCCTCTATCGCGCCTTCAGCGTTACCGAGGGCAGCTTTGGCAACACCGAGATTGCCGTAGGCGGCAGCATTTTCTGGATTCAGTTGTATCGCTTGTGTGCAGTCTCGAACTGTTGCTGTGTATAACACCTCTCCGTCCGCTATATCTCCATGATCCGATTTAGTTTTACCGAGGTGGAACTGTGCATACCCTCGATTGATATATGGATCCGGATTCTCTGGATTGAGTTGTATTGAATGCGTGCAGTCTTCAATCGCTGACACATATAGTTTCTGTGCCGCTGATATATCCCCCTGATCCGCGTTAGTTTCACCAAGCCTAACCTTGGCAATCCCAAGATTATTATACGGATCGGCAAGTTCTGGATTCAGTTTAATGACCCGTGTCCAATCGTCAATAGCGTCTTGGTAGTATTGCTGTGTCTTTGCTATATCGGCTTCTAATTGTGCAAGGCGAAACTTTCCACCTGCGCGATTGTGATATGCAAAGACATCTTCCGGGATGAATTTGATAGCTTGCGTGCTATCCTCAATTCCTGACTCATATAATCGTCTGGTTTTCTCTGTATTCCCTTTTTCAGCCTCAAGATCACCGAGTCTGAATTTTGAAAGTCCTCGATTGTAGTAAGCATCAGCCTGCTCAGGATTTAGTTTGATGACTTTATCGAAGGCAACTATCGCTTCGTCATAGCGACCTTCACTGTAGTTATTTGTTCCCTGAGAGGAGTATACATAGGAGCGAATAGGTCCTCGTTCACGCCACTGTGCCAAGGGTTCAGGGGGACCCGACTCGGCGAGCAGTGCCTTCAGTGTGTTTGAGGGGATGGCGTAACTGTAAGGATCTTCTGTCGCGGAGACTATCCCTATGACCTGTCCCTTACTGTTTATGACAGGCGAACCACTGTTGCCAGGGGAAATTTTAACGTTCATCTGAAGCCATTTATTGCTATCCAAGATGCTATGTAAAGTGCCCCCCGATACCGTATATTTTCCTGTGGGGTATCCGACGACAGAAACAGTCTCGCCACTCTGAAGAGTATCGCTGTCACCAAGTGGAAGCGGCACATCTTTTCCCACAACTTTTAGGATGACAAGGTCATTGTCCATATCGAATGCAGTGACCCCTTCAACAGTCCAGATTGTTTTCTGGTCAGGCGATCTCGCGAAGATGACCCCGGGATATGCGGCAACATGGATGTTGGTTGCAATTTTGTCCTGGTCTACAAAGAAACCGCTGGCAACCCCAAATTCACCCTCCATACGAATTACTGTGAAATCTCTTGTGCTTCCAGATTCTGAGACCCCTTCGGATGTTTCAATAACTTGTTGCGGCGGTCGCGCGCATGAGAACAGAAGGCACAAGGTTACCAAGAAGCCTAATGAAAATTTTATGTGCTGTTTCATAACTGGATACTTTTAGCCTTATTTTTTCATCCTTCAAGACTGACCCTTCGCGGGCTTCTGTTGTGGAGTTCGATCCACTGCGGAGACCCACTGGTATCGGTGGCGTACATGATTTCACTAATAGCGATATCGTCTTTTGTGGCTTTTGGATCGCTCTCTTCTGCGCGAGTTGGTTCCGATGCTCGTGGTTTCAGTTCTTGTGGAACGACAGTCTCAGGGATCAAAGCGTCCGCGATGCCTTGGAGACTGAATGTCAACAGGAGGGTCATAAATATACGAAGGACGAGCCTTTGCGCCATCAAGTTTTTCATGGAAAAATACCCCGTTATATTTCCAAGTTATCGAACTCACGTTATTATAATCTACATCTGTGGTCTCGTCAAGTTTTCTTGTAGGAGGGTGAAATACCGGATTTAGTCTGGGAATAGACTAAATCCGTTCCTTGTATTACATTGCAAAAACACTCCGATTCCCAACCCCTCACGCTGCGTTGTGAAACCGAGATGCGACTGTTCATTTATAGTTGTAAACGGTTTCGCTTTTCTTGGAAAATGTGAATTTTACCGAAAACCGAGGGTTAAATGCTTATAGGAATTCTATTTTCCATTTTTGCTGACCACTGATTGCTGAAAACTGAATGTCTTTGATAGGAATGATAAATAGGTTTGATATCTATCCACAGAATGTGCTATAATACTTAACATATATGAATTTCAAACAGGATTATCAAATGTTTTATCTGTCGTTTACTACAGACTTTGGTCTGCGAATCGACCGAACTGCTCATACATTACATGGAAATTGCTTTCGTGCGCTCGTAGGTTTTGGTGCTGTGTTGATCATTAATTCCATGTATCGTGCAGAGGTGGACTGATAAGTATCGGGTAAAACGGTTTCTAAATTACAGAATATGACGCCCATCACTGAGCACCACAAAAACGGATTTCAGTGAGGGTGTTTTCTTTTTAAGTCGCAATGGGATATCAAGTTTGCCGACAAGGAAAACTATAAATAAGGAGAAGAGATGCGGCACAAAATCGTTCTTCTGGCATTCGCGGTGATTATAGCTACGAACATAAATGTTGAAGCCAGCAAAGAAATCAAACCGCTGCTAACCCAAGACACTATCGAAATTGATGGGCATCTCAACGAGGAAGATTGGTCGCGGGCACAGGTCATTGATGACTTTACGCAACAATCACCCGATGAAGGGCAACCGAGTACCGAGCGCACCGAGGTTCGCATGTTGTATAGTGCCGAGAAGCTTTTTATCGGGTTTGAGTGTTACGACTCCGAGCCTGAAAAAGTTGTTGCGAACGAAATGCGGCGTGATGGGCAGCTGTGGCAGAATGACAACGTTTATGTGATGCTTGACACCTACGGTGATAAAAGACAGGGTGTCTTTTTTCGGATGAATGCACTCGGCGCACAGTCAGACACCGCAGTCACAGATGGTGGCGAAAACCTTAACGGGAGTTGGGACTGTATCTGGGAGGCTGCTGGACGGCGGCACGATAAGGGGTGGACAGTTGAGATCGCGATCCCGTTCAATCAGTTACGGTTCAAAAAAGGCGATTCGATGGTCTGGGGTGTGAATTTTGGACGCAATATCGCCCGAAAGAATGAAACGACACAATGGATACAGGTGCCTCGGAGTGAGAGCTGGCCCGGCACCTACCACCCAACGTATCAAGGCAAACTGATTGGGCTACAGGGTATCGCCTCACCATCATATTTTGATGTCAAGCCGTATCTGCTCGGCGGTCTGGCGAGGAATCTCAGCGATGGCGATTGGCAGCGAACCACCGAACAGGACCTCGGGCTTGATATGAAATACGGTGTAACATCGAACCTGACATTAGATATGACGTTGAATACCGATTTCGCACAGGTAGAAGCCGACCAAGAAGAGGTTAACCTCACACGGTTCAGTCTCTTTTTTCCGGAGCGGCGCGAGTTCTTCCTTGAGGGCAGTGGACTGTTCTCGTTTGGGGCGGGGATCGGAGACTTCGGTCCACCACCGCTGTCGGTTTTTTACAGTCGGCGTATCGGCATTGAAGATGAAAAGCGAGTTCGGCTTCTTGGGGGTGGTAAACTGACTGGAAAGGTCGGAGCTTACAGTGTAGGTGCCCTCAACATGACAACCGCCGCCTCAGCGGAATCGCCACTGACGAACTTCTCTGTCCTGAGAATGCAGCGCGATATTCTCAGCGATTCCAGTGTCGGTTTCATTCTCACGAATCGGCAGAGCGACCTCGGCGAGTATCACCGCAACGGCGGCGTAGACCTCTTTTTTAGACCTCATGATCAGTGGCGGATGCGTGCAATGACCGTCGGCAGTTGGTCTCCAGACCCGGACGAACGCGATGTCGCATGGTATCTCTCAAACGACTGGCGCAACGACTATCTTCACGTTAATGCTTCCTATCTCGACATCGGTCCCCAATTTACCAGTAAAATGGGGTTCATGCATCGACGCGACATTCGTTCATTGATGTTAAATGCTGATTACGAAGTCCAAGTTAGACGGTACGGCGTACGAAATGTCGGGGCAATGTTCACTGGCAATTACCTGTTAGATCACGATAACAGGCTCATCGGTTGGGATGTAGGCGTTGGTGGAGATATGATTTCGGAGTCCGACGATGGACTCAACCTCGATTTTCGACGGTTTTTTGATCGTGTTGAAGAACCTTTCACCATCGGTGATGTTGAGATTCCCGCTGGTGATTACCAAATGAATCAGGTGTCGCTGACGACTTTCACCGAGACCAGTCGTCCCTTTTCCCTATTCGGACAGATGGATTATGGGGATTACTTTCACGGTGATCGTGTGAGTCTCAGCGTTGACAGTCAATGGCGGATGACCTATCAACTCGCAATTGAAACGCGATACCAACGCAATTGGATTAACTTGCCCGAAAACGATCTATTTACCACAAATGTTGTCGGTACACGGATCAGTTATGCATTGAATACCCGTTTCTTTACGAAGTTGTACGCACAGTGGAACGATAGTGCGGAGCGGGCAAGTGCAAATTTCTTGGTCAATTACATTTATCGTCCGGGAAGTGATTTTTACTTCGTGTTCGATCAGGCGTGGAATGCATCGGACGGTTTGCAGGAGCACGAATGGACAGTCTTGAGTAAGTTTACCTATCTATTTAGTCTATAGTGTTCGTAGGTGAGACAGAGATTCTGTCTTGATATTTTCTTAGGGAGTCGATATAATCACAAGTGTCAAATCGACACGCAATTTTAAAGTTCAAAGGAAGAGTTACTGGTATGGTAGAATTAGACAACTTCGCAGAGCACAACATTCACTTGGAAACCGAACGTCTGATACTGCGACCGTTTAAAGATGAAGATTTTGATGTTGCTGTCCCCTTTTACAACGACCCTGATTTCCTGCAGGCGATGGAAGACGAGCCACCGGATGAACCCATAACGAGAGACTATCTCAAAAGTGCTGGCGAATACATGAGGAAAGACGGTTTTTTGTTCGCAATTGTGGAGAAAACAAGCGGACGCACCATCGGCGAGGTATGTTTGCAGTGGATGAACCTGGAGCGCGGGAAAATTGAGGGTGAGAAGATAACGCGCCTCCCCATCGGGATTTGGGACAAAACTTTGTGGGGGAAAGGCTACGGAAAAGAGGTCGTGCGATGCTTAGTAGCGCACGCGTTTGAG